>Ga0247755_1000012_pt1 | contig 83795 bp, 74 predicted proteins | sample UWRJL096311B4_FD_180948 | JGI IMG/M metagenome (GOLD analysis project Ga0247755, IMG submission 180948) | Plant litter microbial communities from Arlington Agricultural Research Station in Wisconsin, United States - UWRJ-L096-311B-4 | ecosystem: Environmental > Terrestrial > Plant litter >... | reverse complement strand
CTCGCCACTGAGGACCGAGAGGCCGTCATTGCCGTCTTCACCGTCCTGGCCGTCTTCACCGTCGGCGCCGTCCAGACCATCTTCGCCATCTTCACCGTCGACGCCGTCCTGGCCGTCTTCACCGGGTACACCGGGGATGCCCTGCGGGCCGATCCCACCTTGGGGACCCTGGATGCCCTGCGGACCCTGCGGACCGACGAGCGAGGTGCCGTTGACAGGCCATGCGCCGCTGGCCTTGGGGCCATAGATCTTGTTGGCGGCGGTATCGATGTAGAAATCGCCGTCGGCACCAAAGGCGTTCGACGGAGCGCCGGTCCCGTTTAGAACGGTTTTGCCGTCCAGGCCGTCGTCACCGTCAGCGCCGGGGGTGCCGGGGGCACCAGGAGTGCCGGGAGCACCCGGGTTGCCCTGCGGACCGAGCTCGCCCTGAGTTCCGGTCTCGCCCTGAGCACCGACGTCTCCCTTGTCGCCTTTAGCGCCGGGGGCGCCGGGGGCTCCGGGGACTCCGCTTTCGGCGCTCACGCCAAGGACGCCCTCCTTGCCGGAGCCGGCGACCTGGATGCGTTGCTCGCCTTTCTTGCATTTCAGGCTCTTGCCGTTGAAACGCACGACGCCCTTTTCAGGGCCTGAGGTTTTGACACAGAGAGTCAGCGACTCGACCGTGATCGTTTGTGCGGCTGCCACCGGTCCCGCGCTCACCATCAAGGCGAGCAGACCGAGGCAAATCGCAACCACAGTCGCACGCGTCGACCGTGAAGTTGAAGCACTCATTGCGGATCTCCTAACTGGTTTCACAGTTCTAAAAAAGGAAAGAAGCCCGCAAATGGCGGCCTTCGCGCGGCGAACGTACAGAAGCCACGGACGTTTGACTAATCATTTCGATCAAACATCCGGCCAAACTCACTACTTTTGCTAAAGGTAAGTAGGGAAAGTTTGGACCGGGGCCGTGATCTGGCCGTTTTCACCCACTAGATCGTTCGTCCAGACGCCTTGACTAAGTTGGATTCGCAGGGCTTGGGAGGCCGATACGCGTGGCATGCAGCGCCGCCTCGCCCATGCCCTCCTCGCTGTAGCCGTCGGCTGCGGGATCCTCGCCTCGACGGCCGCCGCCGCCTCGCTGGACGACGCGACCGCCGTCGGCCAGCCGATCGCCAGGCAGGCGACCCTGCGGGGGAGCTGCCCCGCCAACGTCGGCGTAGACGCCCCCGTCGCCACCCAGGAGAGCGCGATGCTCTGTCTGATCGGCGAGGCCCGGGAGCGCTACGGCCTACCGTCTCTCTCCCAGTCCGCCGCCCTCGACGGGTCGGCGAGCGAGAAGAGCGGCGACCTGCTGCGCTGCAACGAATTCAGCCACACCGCCTGCGGGCGGGAATTCTCCTTCTGGATCCGCGAAAGCGGCTACATGTCCGCCGAGTGCTGGCGAGTGGGCGAGAACCTCGCCTGGGGGATCGACGAGCAGAGCACCGTCGCCTCCATCTTCCGCGCCTGGATGCACTCGGACGCCCACCGCGAAAACATTCTCGGCGACTTCGAAGAAACCGGCATCGACCTACAGGTCGGCCAGCTGGGAGGCCTGACCGGCGTCCACCTATGGACCCAACACTTCGGCTCCCACTGCAACAGCTAACTAAGCAGTCAGCTTCTCCAACCGAGCCGAGATCGCATCAGCTCTTTCACTGAATCGCTGAAGCGGGTCGATCACAACTTCCCGCGGAGGCCGCTCCTCAACTCTTCTGCCGGGGGGTGGCGCCGATTTGGGGGACCATCCCGAGGAGGCGGCGCCAGCCGCCCCCGCAGCGGATGGTGGTTCCAAATCGGTGACAGGACCCGCCGGCCCACCAACCTTCGAAGCGGCCTCTTTAGCGGCAACGCTCGCATTCTCAGCCATCTCAGCAGCCCGCTTAGCCTGCCGAGCCGCATCAAGCGCCATCTCCCCCACCTCCCGAACCCCCTCCTCAGAGGCCCGAGCGATAACCACCGCCTCGTCGATCCGAGCCTCGAGCTCGGCCACGGTGGGCACGACCCCGCGGGGGACGACCCAGTCCTGCGTGCTGTCGCGCTGCGCACCCTCGATAACCGCGCAATTTAGGCGTGCGGGAGGCGGCAAACTCGCACGCCGATTAAATTTGCAGCCGCCCTGAACTTCGAACCGACCCGAGGAGCAGCTTGAGACACCCCAGAGAGTTCTTCCTACCGCAGGCGATCGGCGCCCCGGAGCCCCTCCGTGAGATCCCGGTCAAGCCCTCGCGGATGATCCACTTCCTCGACTTCTCGAACGAGAAGATGGTCGCCAAGGCCGGCGACATCGCGGCGAAAACCGACATCCTGCTCGGCAACCTCGAGGACGCCGTTCCCGTCGACCGCAAGGAGGCCGCCCGCGCCGGCCTGATCCGCGCCGCCAAGGAGAACGACTTCGGCCAGACCTCGCTCTGGACCCGCGTCAACGCGCTCGAGAGCCCCTGGGTCCTCGACGACCTGACCCAGCTGGTGACCGAGATCGGCGACCAGCTGGAGACGGTCATGGTCCCCAAGGTCGAGGGCGCCCACGACATCCACTACGTCGACCGCCTCCTCGCCCAGCTGGAGGCCAAGGCCGAACTGTCGCGCCCGATCCTCGTCCACGCGATCCTCGAGACGCCGCAGGGCGTCGTCAACCTGGAGGAGATCGCCAACGCCAGCCCGCGCATGCAGGGCATGAGCTTCGGCCCCGCCGACCTCGCCGCCGCCCGGCGGATGAAGACGACCCGGGTCGGCGGCGGCCACCCCGGCTACCGCGTGATGGAGGACCCGGTCGACCCCGAGAACCCCGAGGCCGACCGCGTCTCCGCCCAGCAGGACCTCTGGCACTACTCGATCGCCCGCATGGTCGACGCTTGCACCGCCGCCGGCATCCTCCCCTTCTACGGGCCGTTCGGCGACATCAAGGACACGGCCGGTTGCGAGACCCAGTTCCGCTCCGCCTTCCTGATGGGCTGCGTCGGCGCCTGGTCGCTGCACCCGGTTCAGATCGGGATCGCGAAGAAGGTCTTCAGCCCGCCGCCGGACGAGGTCAAGTTCGCCAAGAAGGTGATCGAGGCGATCCCCGACGGCCGCGGCGTCCACATGATCGACGGCAAGATGCAGGACGACGCCACCTGGAAGCAGTGCAAGGTGATGGTCGAGCTGGCGGAAATGCTCGCCGAGAAGGACCCCGAGCTCGCAGAGGCCTACGAGTCGTAGGCCTCTGCGACAGCGCCTGGCCTAGGCCAGGCGCTGTTCGAGCGCTTCCAGCTGAGACCGGATCTCGGCTGGGAGCTTGTCGCCGAATTTTGCGAGGTGCTCCTTCACCTGGGGGAGCTGCTCCTTGACCAGGTCGAGGTCGACGCTGAGCAGGTCGCGCATCGCCTCGTCGGAGATGTCCAGCCCCCCGGTGTTGATCTCGCCCTCGGCCGGCAGCAGCCCGACCGGGGTCTCGACCGCCTCCGCTTCGTCTTCGCAGCGGCGGAAGACCCACTCGAGGACGCGGCTGTTCTCGCCGAAGCCGGGCCAGAGGAACTTGCCGTCGGCGTCTTTGCGGAACCAGTTGACGTAGAAGACCCGCGGCAGCTGGGCGCCCTCGCGCTGGCCGACCTTCAGCCAGTGGGCGAAGTAGTCGCCCATGTTGTAGCCGCAGAAGGGCAGCATCGCCATCGGGTCGAAGCGCAGCTCGCCGACGGCGCCGGCAGCGGCGGCCGTCGTCTCCGAGGACATCGTCGCCCCCATGAAGACCGCGTGCTCCCAGTCGAACGCTTCCTGGACCAGCGGCACCACGGTGGCGCGGCGACCGCCGAAGAGGAAGGCGTCGATCGGCACCCCAGCCGGGTCCTCCCACTCGGGCGCGATCGAAGGACACTGCGAGGCTGGCGTCGTGAAGCGGGCGTTCGGGTGCGCGGCCGGCTTCTCGGACTCGGGGGTCCAGTCGTTGCCGTGCCAGTCGATCGCGTGCGCCGGCGGCTCGCCGGTCATCCCCTCCCACCAGATGTCGCCGTCGTCGGTCTTGGCGCAGTTGGTGAAGATCGAGTTCCGTTCGATCGTGTCCATCGCGTTCGGGTTCGTCTTGTGGCTGGTGTTGGGCGCCACGCCGAAGAACCCGGCCTCGGGATTGACCGCGTAGAGCTTGCCGTCCTCGCCGAACTTCATCCAGGCGATGTCGTCGCCGACCGTCTCGACCTTCCAGTCCGGCAGGGTCGGGACCAGCATCGCCAGGTTGGTCTTGCCGCAGGCCGAGGGGAAGGCGCCGGTGATGTACTTGACGCGGCCGTCGGGGGCGGTGAGTTTGAGGATCAGCATGTGCTCGGCGAGCCAGCCCTCGTCGCGGGCCATCGCCGAGGCGATCCGCAGCGCGAAGCACTTCTTGCCGAGCAGGGCGTTGCCGCCGTAGCCCGAGCCGAAGGACCAGATTTCACGGGTCTCCGGGTAGTGGACGATGTACTTGTTGGCCTCGTTGCAGGGCCAGGAGACGTCTTCGACGCCCTCGGTCAACGGCATCCCGACCGAGTGCACGCAGGGGACGAAGTCGCCGTCGGAGCCGAGGACTTCGAGCGCCCCCTTGCCCATCCGGGTCATGATCCGCATGTTGGTGGCGACGTAGGCGGAGTCGGTCAGCTGCACGCCGATCTCGGCGATCTCGGAGCCGAGCGGCCCCATCGAGAAGGGGACGACGTACATCGTCCGGCCCTTCATCGAGCCCTTGAAGAGCTGGCCGAGCGTCTCGCGCATCTCGGCCGGGTCGCGCCAGTTGTTGGTCGGGCCGGCGTCCTCCTCCTGCTCGGAGCAGATGAAGGTGCGGTCTTCGACCCGGGCGACGTCGGCGGGGTCGGAGAGGGCGAGGTAGCTGTTCGGACGCTTGGCGTCGGAGAGGCGCTCGAAGGTGCCGGCGTCGATCAGGACCTGGGCGAGACGGTCGTACTCCTCGGCGGAGCCGTCGCACCAGTGGACCGAGTCGGGTTCGGTGAGGGAGGCGATTTCGTCAACCCAGCTCAGCAGCTTCTCGTGGGTCGTCAACTCAGCTGGGGCAGTGGTCAGGTCGCTCATTTCGCCTCTCGCTCGCCTCTTTCTAGTTCTCGGGTTTGAGGCCGATCATCGTGATGTCGGCATCCTTGTTGCGAATTTTCAACGTCGCTACTTTCCGCTCACCGTCGGAGAAAACCACTTCACAATTGAAGGTCGCGCCCGGGTCAACTGAGACGTCAGAGGGGCATTCGACAGCCTGAATCTTGACATGAAGTGACTTTTCCAGGTCAGCCTGGATCGTGTCCTGGAGCTTTACGGGGTCGACAACGGTCCCGCACCCCGCCACCACAAAGGCGGTGACAAGGAGGCCGAGAACCGCGGAACGACGACCTGGCTGGCTCATTCGCCGGCCTCGAGGGGAAAGCGCACGCGGGCAGTATCCCAAGCCACCCGGCGCCCTCTAGCGCTGAAAGATTTCTCCGCGCGGATTGAGGCTGCGGGCTTCCTTGTAGGCGCTAACCGCGGCGTCGGCGCGGCCGTTCTCGGCGGCGATGCGCGAGAGGACCAGCCACAGGCGCCAGTTCGTCGACTCGCGGTCGACCGCCGCGCGGGCCGCCGCTTCGGCGGCGGGCAGGTCGCCCATCAGCTCCAGGACCAGCGCCTGCTGGAGTCGCGGCGTAGCCGCCGCCGGCTCGACGTTCTGGGCGCTCCGGGCGTCCTCGAGCGCGGCCGCGTAGTCGCCGCCGCGGACCGCGGCCTGGCTCTGGCGGGTGAGGCTGAGCGAGGCGAGCGGGATCGCGATCGCGACGATCGCCAGCAGGGAGACAGCGCCGACGCCGACCCGCCAGGAAACGGGGAGGCGCGGCTTGACGCCGTCGCCGCCGGCGACAAGCAGGCCGCAGGCGAGCATCAGCGCCGCCACCGGCACCGCCGGCACCTGCCACATCCAGTCCACCGCCGCGGTCAGCAGGAAGACCGTGAACCCGGCCAGGGCAGCGGCCAGCCGCGAGCGCTCCTCGGCATCGCTGAGCAGGGCGGCGCGCAGCCCGGCGACGACGATCAGGGCGAGAAAAGCGAGCAGGAGCAGGATGCCGACGATCCCGAGCTCCCCCACCGTCTGCATATAGAGGGAGTGCGCGTCGCGGACCGTTTCCGCGGTCTCCCCTTCGCGCGTCCACCAGAACTGGAAGGTGCCCGAGCCGGTGCCGACCAGGGGCGCGGTGGCGCTCTCGTCGAGGGTCGAGACCCAGAACTCGTACCGGCTCTCGCCGGCGGCGCTGCTGAGCCGCTGGCTGCCTTCGCCGGGCCCCCCGCCCTCCTTGAATTCAGCCCAGGCGTCGGAGACCCGGCCCGGCGCGCCGACCGCCAGCGCCACGACCAGGAGGACCACGGCGCCGAGCGCGACCCCCGCCCAGGTCCCCTCCTTCGACGGGCGCGACCAGGCCGGTCGCCGCCAACGCCGACCGAGCGCCGAGAAGCCGGCCTGCAGCAGACCCACCGCCGCGCAGACGAGGATCACCAGCGGTAGGAGTTCGTCGCCCTGTTCGCGGGCGACGGCGTTGGCGAGCCCTTCGTGCAGCGCGTCGCGGTCGTGGACCAAGACGATCAGGAGCGCCCCGCCGACCGCCGCCACGACCAGCGGGACCAGCTTCGGCAGGCGATCGACCGCCACCACGAGGAAGACCAGGGTGGCGATCGCCGCGGCCGCGATCCCGCCGCGCGAGAGCGTCATGTAGACGACCAGCATCATCGCCGGCAGCGCCGCCGCCGCAGCGGCGCGGGTGAGGATCGAGCGGGCGCCGCTCGCCAGCTGCAGGAGCAGCGGCAGGCCGATCGCCGTCAGGGCGGCCAGCGCGTTCCAGTAGTTGAGCGGGAAGGAGAGGCGGTCTTCGCTTTCGAGGATTTTCCCGGTCTGCTGGGCGGTGGCCGGGAACCAGTCCGGGTGCAGCCGCGAAAGCAGCGCCACAGCGGCGACGACGACGATCGCGCCGGCGACCGCACCGATCAGACGCTGCGTTTCGCGGCCGTCGCGACTGGCCACGACCAGCGCGAAGATCGCCACGTAGCTGAGGGCGCGGGCGAAGTCGGTGAAGGTTTTCTCGACGCTCTCGGTCCAGATCAGGCTGAGGCCGATCCAGAGGGCGAAGGCGGTCAGCAGGCCCAGGGCACCCAGAGCGGCGGGTCCGAGCCGTCGCCGCGGCAGCAAACCGGCCGCGACGGTGGCCAGCAACGCCCACCAGGCTGCGATCCCGACCTGGTCGTGGACGAGCTGGTCATAGCCGCCGCCTTCGAGGCCGAGGAAGAGGATGAGGCCAAAGCAAAGTGCCCAAGATGCGGCCGCGGCCCAGTCCGACTCGGCGCGAATCTTCGCCACCATTTCGCGCCACCGCATCGAGCTGGCCTCCATCCGGTTCTATCCTAGGAGCATGGGTCGGACAACGACCCTCGCCACCAAGCGATGAAACTCCAACGCCAGATCCCCGCCGCCGCCGCCGTTTTTGCGATCGCTGCTGCGTTCGCCCTGCCGGCTGCCGCGGCGGCCGAATACTACGTTCCGCCCGCCAACTCGGCCGCCAACCAGTACACCGAAAGCTTTCCCGGTGCCGGCGGCGAAAGCAGCGGCAAACGCAAGCCGGTGTCCCCCGGCACCGCACTCGGCGCCGGCAACGCCAAGAAGCTCGAGGCGAAGGGTCCGGCGGGCAAGGCGGCAGCTGAGATGGCGGCCGAGACCGCTCCTCCCCAGGTTGTCGACCAGGGGAGCGGCAGCAACGAAGACCCGGGCAGATCCGACAGCGGCGGCCAGGACGGCAAGGGGAACGAAGACGAAAGCGGTTCCGGCGCACCCGGAACCGGGGGATCGAACGGCGGCTCCCCCGGTGCCAGCGGCGGCAAGGACGCCCCGGCCGATGCCGCGCAGCCGGAGGGATCCTCCGGGTTCAGCCAGGTCCTCGGCCAGGCGACCGGCACCAGCGACGGCAACCTCGGGCTCTGGTTGCCGCTGGCGATCGTCCTGACCTTGATTGGATCGGTTGCCTACTGGGTACGGTCGCGCGGCAACGCGCAGCCTGGGCACCGCGCCTAAACCACAGCTCCGTTTCACCCGAAAAGGGGTTCATGCACCTGATGCCAGTCAAATTGCGACCTGCGCTGCTGCTTGCGGCGCTGACCCTCTTGCTCCTAGCGCTGCCAAGCGCCGCCTCGGCCCGTCCCTTCGAAACTGGGATCTCGGGGATCGGCGACTACGGCCCCCTCTCCTTCGAGCGCACCCGCGACGCCGGCGCCCGCTACGTCCGCCTCGTGGTCGACTGGCCGCATATCGCCCCCGAGCAGCCGCCGGCCGGCTGGGACCCGACCAACCCCGCGGACCCGCACTACCGCGACTGGTCCTACATCGACACCGGCGTGACCGAAGCGGTGCGCCACGGGCTTGCCCCGCTGCTGCTGATCGACGGGGCGCCGAAGTGGGCGCAGCGCTGCGTCAGCCCCCCGGGTCTGCAGCTGACCGAAGTCTGCGATCCCGACCCCGCTGCCCTGGCCGCCTTCGCGACCGCCGCCGCGCGCCGCTACAGCGGCAGCTTTGGCGGCCTACCGCGGGTCCAGTACTGGCAGGCGGTCAACGAGCCCAACCTCACCCTCTTCTTCTTCCCCCAGCTCGACACCCAGTTCAAGCCGCTCTCTCCGCATCTCTTCCGCAACCTGATGAACAGCTTCTACGACGCGATCAACGCCGTCGACCCCAGCAACGTCGTCGTCGCCGGCGGCCTCGGCCCGACCGAACTGAAGGGCTACAACGTCGGCCCGATGAAGTTCACCCGGCTGCTGCTCTGTATGAAGGGCACGACCAAGCCGAAGCCGACCAAAGGCTGCGAGGGGGGCGTCCGCTTCGACGCCTACGACGTCCACTCCTACTCGACCGGCGGCCCGACCCACGAAGGGCAACCAAACGACGTCCAGATGGGCGACCTGGCGAAGCTGCAGACGCTGCTCAAGGCGGCTGATAAAGCCGGCCACATCCAGGGCCAGTTCAAACGCACCCAGCTGTGGATCGGCGAGTTCTCCTGGGACTCCAACCCGCCCGACCCGCGCGGCCTGCCGATGAAGATCCTCACCCAGTGGACCGCCGAAGCTCTGCATGAGGCGTGGGCCAACGGCGTGACCAAATTCTTCTGGTACAGCCTGCGCGACCAGCCGCTGGGCGGCGGCGAAGGCACGGTCCAGTCCGGCCTCTACTTCCGCGGCGGCGATCTTGCCGCCGACCAGCCGAAGGAAGTGCTCGTCAGCTTCCGCTTCCCCTTCGTCGCCTTCGCCAAGAAGCCGCAGGGCAAAAAAGTCCCGGGCGGACTCGAATACTGGGGCCGGACCCCGTCGAGCGGGCCGGGGACGGTCGTGCTCGAGGCCTTCCTCGGCGGCAGCTGGAAGCTCCTAGCCCGGGTCAAGGCGGACAAAGTCGGGATCTTCCACGGCACCCTGAGGAGCAGTTACGGGCAGGGCAAGAAGGGCGCGGTGAGGGCCGTCTTCGAGAGCCACACCAGCGTGCCGTTCCCGATGAAGCGGGTCGGGGACTTCAAACATCCGCCGTTTGGATAGGGTTCCGCGCCGCGATGCGGTTCTACGAGTACGAGGCAAGGAAGATCGTCGAGCTGGCGGGCATCCCCGTCACCAAGTACGGCTTCTGCACGAGCGCTGAGGAAGCGCGCAAGGTTGCCGAGGAAATCGGTGGCCCGGTCGTGATCAAGTCCCAGGTGCTGAGCGGCGGCCGGATGAAGGCCGGCGGCGTCAAGTTCGCCGACACCCCGGACGAGGCCGCCCAGCACGCCGAGGAGATCCTCGAGCTGGAAATCAACGGCCACATGCCGCGCGGCGTCCTCGTCGACCCCAAAGCCGAGGTCAAACAGGAGTACTACGCGGGCGTCGTCTGGGACGGCACCGCGAAGAAACCGCTGATGCTGTTCAGCGACATGGGCGGGATCGACATCGAGGAGGTCGCCGAGAAGCATCCGGAACACGTCGGCAAAGGCCACGTCTCCAACCTCTTCCCGATCCCCGACTTCGAGGCCAAGCAGGTCGTCGCCGCGACCGGCGTCACCGGCTCGCAGCTGAACCGCGCCACCCCCGTCCTCGCCCGCCTCGCCCGCCTCTTCCGCGAGAACGACATGACCCTGGCCGAGATCAACCCGCTGGCCGAGTTGACCGACGGCAGCTTCGTCGCCCTCGACGCCCACATGGAGATGGAGAACGAGGCGGTCGGCCGGCAGAAGAAGCTCCTCCGCAAGGAGCTTCAGATCGCCGAGGACGACACCCGCGAGACCTACGAGCCCTCCGACTTCGAGCGCAACGTCGCCGCGATCGACGCCGCCGACCACCGCGGCGTGATCCAGGGCAAGGACCACGGCTTCACCGGCAACCTCGGCCTCGTGATCGGCGCCGGCGGCGGCTCGCTGACTCTCACCGACGCGGTCCGCAACCAGGGCGGCCAGCCCGCCAACTACTCGGAGATCGGCGGCAACCCGTCGGTCGCCAAGGCCTGCGGCCTGGCCAAGGAGGTGCTGGAAAAGGACGGCGTCGAGAAAATCGCGGTGATGATGTCGATCGTCTCCAACACCCGGGTCGACATCGTCGCCCGCGGCGTGATCAAGGCCTGCCTCGAGCTCGGCAAGGACCCCGGCGAGACGATCGCGATCTTCCGCATCCCCGGGGCCTGGGAGGAGGAGGGCTTCAAGATCCTCGAGAAATACGGCGTCGAGTACTGCGACCGCTCGGTCTCGATGTGGGAGGCCGCCGGCCGCGCCGTCGCCAAGATCCAGGGAGCGCCCGCCTAAATGTCAATCCTGCTCAACGAGGACACGACCTTCATCGTCCAGGGGATCACCGGTCGGGAGGCTGTCAATCTGACCCGCGAGTGCCTCGACTACGGCTCCAAGATCGTCGGCGGCGTCACCCCCGGCCGCAAGGGCCGCGAGGTCCACGGGGTGCCGGTCTTCGACACCGTCGCCCAGGCGGTCGAGCATCACGGCGGCCCGATCGACGGCTCGGTCGTCACCGTCCCCCCCGCCTTCACCAAGGACGCGGTCTTCGAGGCGATCCTCAACGGGATCAAGCTGATCGTCATCGTCACCGAGCGGATCCCGCGCGGCGACGTCGCCCAGATGGTCGAGCTGGCGAACATGGAGGGGGCGCGGATCATCGGCCCCAACTGCCTCGGCCTGATCGTCCCCGAGGTCTGCAAGATGGGCGGCATCGGCGGTCCCGCCAAAGACGCGGCCAAGGCCTACGCCCCCGGCCGGGTCGGCGTGATGAGCCGCTCCGGCGGGATGACCACCGAGATCTCCTCCTCGCTGACCCAGGCCGGCCTCGGCGTCTCCACGGCCGTCTCGATCGGCGGCGACGCGATCATCGGCTCCGCCTACGCCGAGCTGATGCCCTACTTCGAGGCCGACGAGCAGACCGAGGCGATCGTCATCTACACCGAGCCCGGCGGCCGCATGGAGGCCCAGCTGGCCGAATGGGTCAAGGACAACGACTCCCGCCTGCCGATCGTCGCCTTCATGGCCGGCAAATTCATGGACGACGACGAGATGAAAGGCATGTCCTTCGGGCACGCAGGAACCATCGTCGAGGGGGTAGAGGACACCGCGACCGAGAAGATCGCCCGCCTCGAAGCCGCCGGGATCCGCGTCGTCGAGCGAATCGACGAGATCCCCGACGTCGTCAAGGAAAAGATCGGAGCGACCGCCTGATGGCCGAGACCCTGAACAAGGTCTTCATCGACGTCGAGGTCGACGACTCGATCCGCAACGACGCCGCCCTCGCCGCCAAGCTCGAAGAAGTCTGCCCTGTCGACATCTACAAGGATGCCGGCGGCACGGTCGAGATCGTCGCCGAGAACTGCGACGAGTGCGTCCTCTGCAAGCTCTGCATCGAAGCCAGCCCCCCGGGCACCGTGCACGTCAAGAAGCTCTACGACGGCACCGAACTGAGCTAGCGCCCCACCCTCGCCCCTGAATCACGAAGACCCGCCGAAGCGGGTCTTTTTCGTGCGGGGGTGCGACCCCCGAACCGCCTGATACACGTGAACCGAGTCTACTTCCCCCAATTTCCAGTCGTCAGCGGGGGGAGAATCTACGCGGCTCTGCGCTTACCGGGGCGGAGGATGAAGCGGCGAGGAGCCGCAACCGCTTGATACACGGGAGTCCGGAGCAGCACTCCGGATGGGGTTCGAGTCCCCCGTCCTCCTCACAGCTTGCTGTCGGGTACGGGATTTACCGGCGAGGTCGCCAGATCATGCGGCCGACGGATAGCTCCCGTCAGATCGCCAGCCTTTGCCCGGCAGCTTGATCCACTTCCGCCCGCAGGCGCTCGGGCAACTCGACCCACTGGCGCAGGCGCAGCAGGACGTCTCGGTCGTCCTCAATCTCGACCCGCTCCTCGGCCTCGCCGCCTGCCGCGATCGCTCCGATCACGTCCGGGGCGGAGCCGCTGATGGTCAGGTCGGCCTTGTCCGCCTCGCCGCGGCCGGCACGGCTCTCGCCGCCGCCGATCCGCAGCCAGTTCGAGTGGCCTTCGTTGTGGACCTGGAGCACGATCGTCTCGGCGTCCTCGGGCGGGGCGAGGATCACCCGCAGCGCGTTGGCGAGCGAGGCGGTCACCAGTCCCGGCAGGTCGTCGAGCTTGTAGAAATTGAGTCCCCAGCGGCCGAGGTCGAGGATTGGCTCCTCGAGCTCGTAGCCGAGGCCGGTCAGCTCGTAGACGGTCGCCGATGCCGGCGCGGGCAGCTCGCGACGGCGGACGATGCCGTCGGCCTCGAGGTCGCGGAGCCGGCGGGTGAGGACGTCGGTTGGAGCGCCGCCGATCCCCTTGGCGAGTTCCGAGAACCGCAGCGGGCCGAGCAGGAGCTCACGCACGATCAGCATCGACCAGCGCTCGCCGATGTGGTCGAGCGCGGTGGCGACACTGCAGGCCTGGTCGTAGCTCCTCCTCCGGGACACCCCCTGAGTGTAGCTCACTTTGTTTTTCCAACCAGCTACTTGGAGTTCTGGTACAGTCGCTGCCGATGACCCGGATCGCCGACCTGACCTGGAGGCACCCGAAGCTCGTCCTCGCCGCCGTGGCCCTGTTCACCCTGCTGGCGGCGGTCGTCGGCCGCGACGTCGAGGAGCACCTGAAGGCGGCCGGGTTCACCGACAGCGCCTCGGAGAGCGAGCGCGCCGGGGCGTTGCTCCGCGACGGCCTCAGTTACGACCCCAATCCCGGCCTGGTCGTCGTCGTCCGTGCACCGGCCGGCGACCAGCTCGACGCCGCCGCCCCGGCCGTGCGCCGCGAAGTCGCGCGTCTCAGCCGCGAGATCGCCGAGGTCGAATACGTCGGCCGGGTCGTCGACCCGCTGCGCGGAGCTCCGGGCAGCGCCAGGCTCATCGCCCGCGACGGCGAGTCCCTGACGATCCCCGTCTACCTCTCCACCGACGACATCCAGGACGCCGGCGGGATCGCCGCCGAAGACGTCCGCGAGATCCTCGCCTCGAGCAAGCTCGACGCCGGCCTCGCCGGTTACGCCGCCGGCTTCGACGAGACCAACGACCAGACCCGCGAGGACCTGACCAAGGCCGAGCTGATCGCCTTCCCGATCCTGGCGCTGCTGCTGCTGTTCGTCTTCCGCGGAGTCGTCGCCGCCGCGATCCCGCTGCTGCTCGGGGTGATCTCGATCATCGGCACCCTGCTGGTCCTGCGCGTGATGTCGAGCTTCACCGACACTTCGCTGTTCGCGCTCAACATCGCCACCGGTCTCAGCCTCGGCCTCGCGGTCGACTACGCGCTGCTGCTGGTCTCGCGATATCGCGAGGAGATCGGGCGTGGCGGCGCCTCGCGGGAGGCGCACCGTCGCACCGTGCAGACGGCCGGGAAAACGGCGGTCTTCTCGGGTCTTACCGTCGCCGCGGCGATGGCGGCGCTGATCGTCATGCCGCAGCGCTTCCTCTACTCGATGGCGGTAGCCGGGGCCTCGGTCGCTGTCCTCTCTGCGGTGATGGCGATCCTCGTCGTCCCCTCCCTGCTCCGGCTCCTCGGCCCCCGCATCGACGCCCTCTCGGTTCGGCGCGGCGCCGCCGTCTCGGATGCCTCCGACGGCTGGTACCGGCTGGCGCGCGGGGTGATGCGGCGCCCGGTCGCGGTCGCGATCGGCAGCTCGGCGCTGCTGTTGGCCGCCGCGGCGCCGCTGCTCTGGACCACCCTCACCGGTCCCAGCGCCGAAGCGGTTCCTCCCGGTAAACCCTCCTACGACGCCTACCGCTACCTCGAGGGTCACTATCCGCGCGACGTCACCGAGGCGGTGACGGTGACCGTCGACGGCGATGTCGGTCCCGCCCAGCTGGCGTCCTTCCAGCGCCAGGTCCGCTCGATCGAAGGCGTCGTCCGCGGCACGCCCTTCTCCCCCGCCGGCGAAGGCGTCGCCTTCGCCAACTTCGCCCTTGCCGGCCCCGCCCTCAGCGACGAGTCGCAGGACGCTGTGCGGGCGATCCGCGGCCTCGATCCGCCCGGCGCCGCCGGTGTCCTCGTCTCCGGCAACACCGCCGGCTTCATCGACCAAAAGCAGAGCCTCGTCGACCACGCACCCGTGGTCGTCGCGATCGTCGCGCTGACCACCCTCGTCCTCCTCTTCCTCCTCACCGGCTCGGTCCTGCTGCCGCTGAAGACGCTGCTGATGAACTGCCTGACCCTCGGCGCCACGCTGGGCATCCTCGTCCTCGCCTTCCAGGCGGGGTGGCTCGACACGCCGCTCGACTACACCGGCCCGGCGGCGATCGAGGTGACCAGCCTGGTCTTCCTCTTCGCGGTCATCTTCGGCCTCGCCACCGACTACGCGGTGCTGGTCATGGCGCGGATCAAAGAGCGCTATGACGCCGGCGACTCCAACGAGGAGGCGGTAGCGACCGGCATCGCCCGCACCGGCCGCGTGATCACCGCCGCGGCGCTGGCGATCGCCGTCGTCTTCCTCGCCTTCGGCGTCAGCAGCGTCTTCTTCGTCAAGCAGATCGCGATCGGGATGGCGGTCGGCGTGATGATCGACGCCACCATCGTCCGCGCCCTCCTCGTCCCCTCGCTGATGCGCCTGCTCGGCGACTGGAACTGGTGGGCACCGAAGCTGCTGCGCCGAATCCAGCTCCGCTTCGGCTTTTCCGAGGCGTAAGCCTTCAACAGAACCACGAAGACCCGCCTCGAGGCGGGTCTTTTCGTGCGGGGGAGCGACCCCCGAACCAACCGACAATCGTGGAATCGAGGGTAGCGCCCCATCACATCACCAGCCGCGCCCTTCGGCTCATCCCCAAGAATTCTCTGAGGGATCGATCACATTACGCGTATATAAATTTATATTCGGGTAATGTCTACACCGATGGATGCATCGATACGTACGAGGCTTTCGCGGGACGACCGCATGGAGCAGACGCTGGAGGCGGCGCACGGGCTGTTTGCCGAGCGCGGCTACGCGGCGGTGACGATGGATGAGATCGCCGCGGCGATCGGCGTCACCAAGCCTCTGCTCTACAACTACTTCGGCAACAAGGAGCGGCTCTACATCGCCTGCATGGAGCGGGCGGGAGACGCGCTGATCGCGACGATCGCCGACGCGGTCGGCAAGACCGAGAACCCCGGCGACGCCCTCGGGGCCGGCGTCCGCGCCTTCTTCTCCTTCCTCGACACCGACCGCTCTGCCTGGGCGGTCCTCTTCGACGAGACCCTCCCCCAGGCCGGGGAGGTCTTCGACCGCGTTGCCGCCTACCGCGGCCAGATCCTAGACCTCGTTTCCGCCTCGCTGCTGGCGCAGCTGCCGATGCGTCGCCGCGAAGCCGCCGAAGTCGAAGTCGAGGCCCTCTCCACCGCGCTGCTCGGCGCCTCCGAGGCCCTCGCGCGCTGGTGGCTGCGGACGGAAACCATCAGCGCCGAGGACGCCGCCGAGCTCCTCATCTCCACCGTCGAGCCCGGCCTGCGCGAGCGCTCGGCTCCAACTTCCAACTCACCCCAAGGAGGACCCTCCCACAAATGAACGCCAAAACCCGCAAAGTCGCCGTCGTCGGCGGCAACCGGATCCCCTTCGCCCGCTCCAACAGCGTCTACTCGCACGCCAGCAACCAGGACATGCTGACCGCCGCGCTCGACGGCCTGATCGACCGCTACGGACTGCAGGGCGAGACGCTCGGCGAGGTCGCCGGCGGCGCCGTCCTCAAGCACTCGCGCGACCGCGACCTGACCCGCGAGAGCGTGCTCAGCACCCGCCTCGCCGCCGAGACCCCCGCCTACGACGTGCAGCAGGCATGCGGCACCGGCCTCGAGACGACGATCCTCGTCGCCAACAAGATCGCCCTCGGGCAGATCGACTCGGGCATCGCCTGCGGCGCCGACACCACCTCCGACGCACCGATTGCCCTCAACGAGGAGCTGCGCGAGACGCTGCTCGACGCCAACCGCGAGCGCTCGACCGTCGGCAAGCTCAAACAGCTGACCAAGGTCCGCCCCGGCCACATCGTCCCCCAGATCCCCCGCAACGAGGAGCCGCGCACCGGCCTCTCGATGGGCGAGCACTGCGCGATCATGGCCACCGAATGGGAGATCGGCCGCAAGGAGCAGGACGAGCTCGCGGTCAAAAGCCACAAGAACCTCGCCGCCGCCTATGACCGCGGCTTCTTCGACGACCTGATGACCCCATACATCGGGCTCGACCGCGACCAGAACCTGCGGCCCGACTCGAACCTGGAGAAGCTGGCGAAGCTGAAACCGGTCTTCGGTGGCCCCGAGGGGACGATGACCGCGGCCAACTCGACCCCGCTCTCCGACGGCGCCTCCGCCGTCCTTCTCGCCTCAGAGGATTGGGCCAAGGAACACGGCCTGCCGATCCTCGCCTACGTCAGCGAGGCGCAGACCGCCGCCGTCGACCACGTCCATAAGCGCGAAGGCCTGCTGATGGCGCCGGCCTACGCGATGCCCCGCATGCTCGACCGCGCCGGGCTGAAACTGCAGGACTTCGACTACTACGAGATCCACGAGGCGTTCGCCGCCCAGGTCCTCTGCACGCTGAAGGCCTGGGAAGACAGGGAGTTCTGCTCCGAGAAGCTCGGGCGTGACAAACCGCTCGGCTCGATCGACCGCAAGAAGCTCAACGTCAACGGCGGCTCGCTGGCGGCCGCCCACCCGTTCGCCGCAACCGGTGGCCGGATCGTCGCCAGCCTCGCCAAGCAACTGAACGAAGACGGCAAAGGCCGCGGCGTGATCAGCATCTGCGCCGCCGCTGGCCAGGGTGTCGTCGCGATCCTCGAGGCCCCGGGAGGTGCCAAGTAACGATGGCTGACCGCTACTCACAGGTTGTCAACGCGCCGCTCGTCGGCACGATCGCCAAGCAGCTCGGGCTCCCCCAGCCCGTCTCGCTCGACCGCTACAAGGAGGGCCAGCCGGTCGTCAACGGCCCGGTCCTGACCGGGGGCGCGCCGGAAGGCCGGCTCGGCAAGGCGGTCGCCGCCGTGCTCGACAGCGTCAAGGCCGAACGGGCCGGCGCCGAGGGCAAGGCGAAGGCGCTGGTCTTCGACGCGACCGGAATCTCCGACTCGACCGAGCTGGTCGAGCTGCAGCGCTTCTTCTACCCAGCCGTCGCGCGCCTGCAGCGCAGCGGTCGCGCCGTCGTCCTCGGCACCCCGCCCGCGGAAGCCGGCTCGGTCGAGGCGCACATCGCCCAGCGGGCGCTGGAGGGCTTCACCCGCTCGCTCGGCAAGGAGATCGGCGGCCGCGGGTGCACCTCGCAGCTGGTCTACGTCGAGCCCGGCGCCGAGAACCAGCTGGAGTCGACGCTGCGCTTCCTCCTCTCGCCGAAATCGGCCTACGTCTCCGGCCAGGTGGTGCGGATCGGCAATGGCGTCGCCCCCGCTCCCGAGATCGATTGGGACCAGCCGCTGGCCGGCAAGGTGGCGCTGGTCACCGGCGCCTCGCGCGGGATCGGCGCCGCGATCGCCAACACCCTCGCCCGCGACGGCGCCGAAGTCGTCGGCCTCGACATCCCGCCGATGGCCGCCGACCTCAAGGCTGTGACCGAGGCGATCGGGGGCCGCTCGATCGAGGCCGACATCACCGCCGAGGACGCCCCGGAGCTGATCGCCGCCGAGCTCTCCGGCGGGGTCGACATCGTCGTCCACAACGCCGGCGTGACCAAAGACCGGACGATCGCGAAGATGCCGGAGGAGCGCTGGATGCAGCTGATGGAGATCAACCTCTCCAGCGAGGAGCGGATCAACGAGGCGCTCCTCGGCAAGAAACTGCTCAACGCCAACGGCCGCATCGTCGGCGTCTCCTCGATGGCGGGGATCGCCGGCAACAACGGCCAGACCAACTACGCCGCCTCCAAGGCCGGCGTGATCGGGATGGTCGAAGCGATGGCGCCCGAGCTGGCGAAACGCAAAGCGACGATCAACGCGGTCGCCCCGGGCTTCATCGAGACCCAGATGACCGCGGCGATGCCGATCGGGCCGCGCGAAGCCGGTCGCCGGCTCTCCAGCCTCTCGCAGGGCGGCCTGCCGGTCGACGTCGCCGAGACGATCGCCTGGTTCGCCAGCCCCGCCTCGACCGGCGTCAACGGCAACGTCGTCCGCGTCTGCGGCCAGAGCCTGCTGGGGGCCTGATGACGAAGACCCTCGACAGCAGTCCCAGCATCCTGCCGCTCTACGCACGCGCGGCGCTGCCGATGATCCCGGGCGCCGGGCGACTGCCCTTCGTCCCGGGCGGGGGCGGCGAGATCCCCGACGGGCTCGACCTGGAGCTGGCCGGGGTCACCGCCCAGCCGCAGGACGTCGCCGCCTACGCCAAGGTCTGCGGTTTCGCCCTCCGCGACACCCTCCCCCCCACCTACCCGCACATGCTGGCCTTCCCGCTGCACATGGCGGTGATGAGCGACGGCCGCTTCCCGTTCGGCGCGGTCGGCCTCGTCCACGTCGAGAACTCGATCGTCCAGAAGCGACCGATCGGGATCGACGAGGCGATGACGATCCGGGTGCGGCCGACGAAGCTGCAGCCGCACCCGAAGGGCAGGACCTTCTCGCTGGAGACCGAGATCCTGGTCGACGGCGAGGTCGTCTGGGAGAGCGTCAGCACGATGCTCCGCCGCGGCAAAGGCGACGAGAGCGCCAAGGGCGAGAAGGGCTTCGAGTCGCTGCCGGAGGACGCGCCGGCCAGCGCCGAGTGGAAGCTCGACGGTGGGCTGGGACGCCGCTACGGCGGCGTCTCCGGCGACCGCAACCCGATCCACATGCACTCGCTGACCGCCAAGCCGCTCGGCTTCCCGAGCGCGATCGCCCACGGGATGTGGACCAAGGCCCGGGCCCTGGCCCAGCTGGAAAGCCGGCTCGCCGACAGCTTCGAGGTCGAGGTCCGCTTCCGCAAGCCGATCCTGCTGCCGGCAAAGGTCGAGTTCGCCAGCCAGGAGAAGGGCGAGGAGCTCCTCTTCGCCGTCCGCGACGCCAGGAAGGGCACGCCGCACCTCGACGGGCGCGTGCAACCGCTCAACGCTGAAACGAAATCCAAACCCGCCAAAACCGGAAGGAACAAGACCAAGTGACGACCACCACCGAGAACAAGGGGATGGCGGAGCGCAGCATGGGCCTTGGCCTGCGGGCGCTCAACCGCCTCGCCGGGTCGGACCTGCTGGATCGGATCCGCCTCCGCAAGCAGGTCGAGAAGGCCCTCTTCCAGGGCACCAAGAACGGGTTCAAGGGCGCGACCGCGGCCGGCCGCACCTTTTCGGCCGCGCAGCGGCTCGGCAAACCCGCCCGCCAGAAGAAGGGCAAGTCGAAGGGCCTCTTCGACCTCTCGCCCGACGACGAGCAGCAGATGTTTCAGGAGGCCGGCCGCTCCTTCGCCTCCGACCTGATCCGCCCGGCTGCCCTCGAGGCAGACGAGAAGCGCGAGACCCCGAAAGAGATCCTCGACCAGGCGAACGAGCTCGGCGTCAACATGCTCGGCGTTCCCGAGGAGCTCGGCGGAGTGATGACCGAGCAGTCGGCCGTCACCAGCGTGCTGATCGGCGAGGCTCTCGCCCACGGCGACATGGGCATCGCCTACGCCGCCCTCGCTCCCGGCGCCGCCGCCACCGCGATCGGCCTCTGGGGCTCTGCCGACCAGGAGTCGACCTATCTCCCCGCCTTCACCGGCGAGGACATCCCCGCCGCGGCGCTGGCGATCCTCGAGCCGCGTCCCCTCTTCGACCCCTTCCAGCTGGAGACGAAGGCGAAGAAGAAAGGCGACGAGTGGGTCCTCAGCGGCGTCAAGTCGCTGGTCGCCCGGCCCACCGAGTGCGAGCTGTTCGTGATCGCCGCCGATGCCGAGGGCATCGGCCCGGCCCTGTTCGTGGTCGAGTCCGGCGCCAAAGGGCTCTCGGTCGAAGACGAGCCGGCGATGGGCCTGCGGCCCGCCGCCACCGGTCGCCTGCTGATCGACAAAGTCAAACTGCCGGCCAGCGCGCTGCTCGGCGAGGGCAACGCCAAAGCCAAGGACTACGCCGCCTGCGTCAACCGCTCGCGGATCGCCTGGTGCGGCCTCGCCAGCGGCACCGCAGCGGCCGTCCTCGACTACGTGATCCCCTACGTCAACGACCGCCAGGCGTTCGGCGAACCGATCTCCAACCGCCAGGGCGTCGCCTTCGCGGTCTCCGACATCGGCATCGAGTCGAACGCGATGCGGCTGGCGACCTACCGGGCGGCGAGCCGCGCCGATCGCGGCGAGAGCTTCGGCCGCGAGGCGGCGATCGCCCGCAAGCTCTGCACTCAGAAGGGGATGCAGATCGGCTCCGACGGCGTCCAGCTGCTCGGCGGCCACGGCTTCGTCAAGGAGCACCCGGTCGAGCGCTGGTACCGAGACCTCCGAGCTGCGGGCGTCATGGAGGGCGCCCTGCTCGTCTAGGCCCCGCCTAGGCGACGAAAGGCACTGATATGACCATCAATCTCGAGATTCCGAAGAAGTTCAAGCCGCTGGCGACGCAGGCAAACCAGGTCGCCACCGAGGTGTTCCGCCCGATCTCGCGCAAGTACGACGAGGCCGAGCACAGCTACCCGAAAGAGCTCGACATGCTCGCCTCCCTGATCGACGGGATGAACGAGGGCTCCGACATCGGCGGCGCCGGCGCGGCCGGCGTCCGTCGCGAGAAGAGCGACGACGGCGAGAACCGCAACGGCTCCAACCTCTCCACCGTGCTCGGCATCATCGAGCTCTGCTGGGGCGACGTCGGCCTGCTGCTCTCGATGCCGCGCCAGGGCCTCGGCAACTCGGCGATCGCCTCGGTCGCGACCGAGGAGCAGCTGGAGCGCTACGGCGGCAAGTGGGCGGCGATGGCGATCACCGAGCCGGAAGCCGGCTCGGACTCGGCCGCGATTCGCGCCACCGCCGAGCTCGACGGCGACGAGTACGTCCTCAACGGCGAGAAGATCTTCGTCACCTCGGGCGACCGGGCTGACCTGATCGTCGTCTGGGCAAGCCTCGACCGCTCGAAAGGGCGGGCCGCGATCAAGTCGTTCATCGTCGAGCGCGACAACCCCGGCCTGAAGCTGGACCGGCTCGAGCACAAGCTCGGGATCCGCGCCAGCGACACGGCCAACTTCACCCTGCAGGACTGCCGGGTGCCGAAAGAGGCGCTGCTCGGCGATCCCGAGGTGAAGGAGAAGGGCTTCGCCGGGGTGATGGAAACGTTCGACAACACGCGGCCGCTGGTCGCCGCGATGGCGGTCGGCGTCACCCGGGCTGCGCTGGAGGAGACGCGGAAGAAGCTGAAGGAAGCCGGCGTCACCATCGACTACGACGTCCCCGCCAACAACCAGCACGCCGCCGCGGCTCGCTTCCTCGAAATGGAGGCCGACTACGAGGCCGCCTGGCTGCTCACGCTCCAAGCGGCCTGGATGGCAGACAACTCGAAGCCGAACTCCCTCCAGGCCTCGATGGCGAAGGCGAAGGCGGGGCGCACCGGCGTCGACGTCACCCTCGGCTGCGTCGAGCTCTGCGGCAGCATCGGCTACGGCGAGAACGAGCTGCTGGAGAAGTGGGCCCGCGACTCGAAGATCCTCGACATCTTCGAGGGCACCCAGCAGATCCAGCTCCTGATCATCGCCCGGCAGCTGCTGAAGAAGACCTCCTCCGAACTTAGGTAGCCAGGAGGCAGTGATAATCCTCGGTCCGTGAACCTGATCGAGGACTTGTTGGAACGATCCCCGGCCTCGCGGCTGGGGATCGTTTCTTTAGACGCCGAGGGCAACCGCCGCGACCACTACTTCGGCGAACTCGTGGCGCAGTCGGCCGGGCTCTCCGGAGCGTTCGCGGCGCGGGGCGTGCGGCGGGGCGACGTGGTGATGACCCTGGTCGGCAACCGGATCGAGTGGGTGCTGAGCCTGCTCGCCTGCTGGCGGATGGGGGCGGTGGCGCTGCCCTGCAGCACGATGCTGCGCCGCCACGACCTCGAGCACCGGCTCGCCGCCGCCGACCCCAGGCTCTGCGTCGGCGAGGAGTCGCTGCTGGCCGAGCTGCCCGACGGGGTGCCGGCGATGACGATGACCGACGTCGCCCGCGTCCTCGACGAGGATCTGCCGCAGGAGACGCCCGCCGCGGTCGAGGAGATGGGCGCTGAGGACCCGGCGCTTATCGTCTTCACCTCCGGCACGACCGGGGAACCGCGGGGGGTTGTTCATGCGTACCGCTACCTGCTCGGCCAGCAGTCCCAGGCCGAGCACTGGTTCGGCTCGCGCAAGGGCGACCTCGCCTGGTGCACCACCGCCACCGGCTGGTCGAAGTCGGCCCGCAACGTCTTCCTCGCCCCCTGGCTGACCGGCGCCGCCGCGGTCATCCACGACGGCCGCTTCGACCCCGCCGAGCGGCTCGACTTCGCCGAGGCACTGGGGGTCAACGTTCTCTGCCAGGCGCCAACCGAGTACCGGATGCTGGCCCGGCGCACCGCCCTGCGGCCGCTGCCGAAGCTGCGGCGGATGGTCTCGGCCGGAGAGCCGCTCGACCCGGAGACGATCGCCTCCTTCCGGGAGGAGATGGGGCTGGAGCCCGCTGACGGCTACGGCCAGACCGAGACCGGTCACGTCACCGCCAACCAGGTCGACGAAGCGGTCCGCCAGGGCTCGATGGGCAAACCGCTGCCGGGGATGGAGACGCGGATCGTCGAGGGAGAACTGCAGCTGCGCGCCGCCTCCTCCCCCACCTTCTTCTCCCGCTACCTCGACGGCGAGCGCTTCGAGGGAGAGTGGTGGCAGACCGGCGACCTGGTCCGCGCCGACGCGGACGGCTACCTCTTCTTCGAGGGGCGCGGCGACGACATCATCCTCTCCTCCGGCTACAGGATCGGCCCGACCGAGGTCGAGGCGGCGCTGCTCTCCCACCCCGCCGTCGCCGACGCCGCCGCGGTCGCCGCCCCCGACCCCGAGCGCGGCTCGGTCGTCCGCGCGATCGTCGTCCCGAAAGACGGCTCCGGCGACGAAACACTCGCCCGCGAGCTGCAGGAGCACTGCAAACGCGAGACCGCGCCCTACAAGTTCCCCCGCATCGTCGAGTTCGCCGCCGAGCTGCCGAAGACCAGCAGCGGCAAGATCAAGCGGGCGCAGCTACGCGGCGAGGGCGTCGAGAGCTCCTAGGCCGCGCTCAGCTCCGCCGAGTCCACCGGCCTGCCCAGGTGGTACCCCTGGGCCATGTCGACCCCGTACTCCTGCAGCATCTGCCTGGTGTCCTCGTCCTCGACGAACTCGGCGATCGTGCGCTTGCCGAGGCCGCGGGCGATCTCGACGATCGCCTTGACGACCAGCTGATCGGCGTCGTTGCGGGGCATCTCGCGGACGAAGGTCCCGTCGATCTTGATCACGTCGAAGGGAACCTTCTTGAGAAAGGCAAAGGGGCCGAAGCCGGCGCCGTAGTCGTCGATCGCGACTTCGCAGCCGAACTCGGTCAGGCGGTCGGCGAAGCCGGCGGCGGCATCGACGTCTTCGACCCGCGAGGTCTGGGTCAGCTCGAAGGTGCAGCGGGCCGGGTCGGCCTCGCCTTCGTCCAGCCGCCGTTCGATGAATTCGAGCACCGAGAGGTCGGTCATCGAGGCGCCAGAGATGTTCATGTGCAGGGAGACGGGCTCGCCGGCGCGCTCGCGCTCGGCGATCAGCTCCAGCGCCCTGGCAACCACCCAGCGGTCGAGCTCCTGAACCATCCCGGAGCGCTCCGCCGCCTCGATGAACGAGGAGGCGGGCAGCAGCTCGCCGTGCTCGCCGGTCATCCGCAGCAGCAGCTCGTAGCGCTCGATGCCGCCCGAGGCGAGGCTGCGGATCGGCTGCGTCGCCAGGCGCAGGCGGTTCTGGGTCAGCGCGTCCCGAATCCGCGCGCTCGTCGTCTGGATCCGCTCCGCCTTCTCGCCGTTCTCGCCCGGAGTGTGGAAGAGCATGATCCGGTTGCGGCCCTCTTTCTTCGCCTGATACATCGCCTCGTCGGCGGCGACCAGCACCGCCTCGGCGCCGACCTCGCCCTGGCCGCCGAACATCGAGATGCCGACGCTGATCGTCGCCCCCTCGAGCTCGGTGTTGCCGGCCGGCAGCCCCTCGGCCACCTGGTTGCGCAGGTCCTCGCCCAGCTGCATCGCCCCTGTGGTGTCGGTCTGCGGCATCAGCACCGCGAACTCGTCGCCGGAGAGGCGCGCCACCAGGTCGGTCGCCCGCACCCGCTCGCGCAGAATCTCGGCGACCCGCCGGATCAGGGTGTCGCCGGACTGGTGCCCGAAGCTGTCGTTGACCCGCTTTAGCCCGTCGATGTCGATCACCATCACCGCCCCACGGCCGCCGTAGCGGGCGGTGAAGGAGACATACTGGTCCAGCTCGGCCCGGAACCGGCGCCGGTTCAGAAGACCGGTCAGCGGATCATGGTCGGCGAGGAACCGCAGCTCGGCCTCGGTCTTCTCCGCCTTCTCGAGCGCCCCGCGCACGACCGCGCGGTCCTCCGGCGCCAGCTTCGCCAGCGCCGCGTCGACGGCGGGTTCGATCTGTCCTGGTCCTTGCGGGCCCTTCATCCAAGAGAAGGTAGACCGCCAACCTGACAAAGCGTCCAATCTCGTCCGGAAAATCCCCTGTCGGCCTCACTTTCAGCGACCGCAGCAGGCAAATACTCGATTTGCCCGCCGGCGGGTAGGTTCAAGGCGATGGCCAACCGCCTCGCCCAGGAGACCAGCCCTTACCTCCTCCAGCACCGCGACAACCCGGTGGACTGGTACCCGTGGGGTCCCGAGGCCCTCGACCGCGCCCGCGAGGAGGACAGGCCGGTCCTGCTCTCGGTCGGCTACTCCGCCTGCCACTGGTGCCACGTGATGGAGCGCGAGTCCTTCGAGGACCCCGAGACCGCCGCTTACATGAACGAGCACTTCGTCAACGTCAAGGTCGACCGCGAGGAGCGCCCCGACGTCGACGCGATCTACATGGAGGCGGTGCAGGCGATCAGCGGCCACGGCGGCTGGCCGATGACCGTCTTCCTCGACCCCGACGGCGTCCCCTTCTACGGCGGCACCTACTTCCCGCCGGACGAGAGCCGCGGCATGCCGAGCTTCCGGATGGTGATGGAAGCCGTCGTCCACGCCTTCGAGACCCAGCGCGAGGAGATTCGCGAAAAAGCGCCGGTGACGCGCGAGCGCCTCGGCGCGATCGGCGCCTTCGAGCCGCGCGACGAGCTGCCCGGACCGGCGGACCTGGATGGGGCGGTCCAGCGCCTGCTCGGCGGGCTCGACCGCCGCAATGGCGGCTTCGGCGGTGCCCCGAAGTTCCCGCCCGCCTCCTCGCTGGAGCTGCTGCTCACCCGCGGAGAGACGGAGGCGGTCGAGCTGACCCTCGACGGGATGCTCGGCGGCGGCATCTACGACCAGCTCGGCGGCGGCTTCGCCCGCTACTCGGTCGACGCCGTCTGGCTCGTCCCCCACTTCGAGAAGATGCTCTACGACAACGCCCTGCTGGCGCGCGCTTACCTGCACGGCTGGCAGGAGCTCGGCCACGAGCGCTACCGTCGCGCCTGCGAGGAGACCCTGGACTGGATGCTGCGCGAGATGCGCGGCCCCGAGGGCGGCTTCTACTCGGCCCTCGACGCCGACTCCGAGGGCGACGAGGGCCGCTTCTACGTCTGGACTCCGGCGCAGATTCGCGAGGTTCTCGGCGATGAGGCCGGGCCGGTCCTCGACCACTACGGCGTCAGCGAGAAAGGCAACTTCGAGGGCTCCAACATCCTCCACCTCCCCGGCGGCGCCGACTCTCCCGAGCCGCCCGGCTTGGCCGCGGCGCGCCAGGCGCTGCTGGAGGCGCGGGCGCAGCGGGTCTGGCCCGGCCTCGACGACAAGCGCCTCGCCTCCTGGAACGCGTTGGCGATCGCGGCCCTGGCAGACGCCGGCGCGGTGCTCGGCCGCGAGGACTACCTCGACGCCGCCCGTGCCGCCGCCGAGTTCGTCCTCACCGAGCTGCGCGACGACAACGGCAACCTGCTGCGCACCTATAAGGACGGCCGCGCCCACCTCAACGCCTACCTCGAGGACCACGCCTTCCTGCTCGAGGCCCTGCTCGCGCTCTACGAGGCGACCTTCGAGCAACGCTGGTTGGAGCAGGCGCGGGCCCTCGCCGAGACGACGATCGAGCGCTTCGGCGACCCCGAGCGCGGCGGCTTCTTCTCGACCTCCTCCGACCACGAGGAGTTGATCGCCCGCCGCAAGGAGGTCGGCGACCACCCGATCCCCTCCGGCAACAGCTCCGCCGCGCTGGGCCTGCTGCGCCTGGCGGCGCTGACGGGAGAGCGCCGCTACGCGGAGTGGGCCGAAGGCGTGTTCGCGCTGTTCGGCAAGCCGGCGGTCGAGCACCCCGACGCCTTCGCCCACATGCTGCGGGCACTCGACTTCAACCTCTCCCCCAGCCGCGAGGTCGCCCTCGTCGGCGACGACCTGGACCAGCTGGCCGCCGTGGTGCGGGAGCGCTTCCGCCCTCGCCTCGTCCTCGCCGGCGGCCCGGAGGGAGCCGCGGAGCCGCCCCTGCTCGCCGGCCGCACCGCCGTCGACGGCAAGGCCGCCGCCTACGTCTGCGAGAACTTCGCCTGCCAGCTGCCGGTCACCGGCGCAGAAGAGCTGAGGAAGCTTCTGAGGGGTTAACCCGCCGCGCCCGGCATCTCTGTAAGGATGCGCCTCGATGCGCGGCTCCTGGTTCACCTTCCCCGCCGGCCGCCGGTCGAAGTGGGTCGTCTTCGCCCTCTGGTTCCTGGCCATCTTCGTCGCCGCCGGCCCCGCCGAACTGCCGACCAAGTTCGAAGAGGCGGAAAACAACGAGGCGACGTCCTACCTGCCCGGCGACGCCGAATCGACCGCGGCGCTGAACGCGACCGAGGAGCTGCAGAACGGCGAAATCGCCCCTGCGGTCGTCGTCTTCCGCCGCCAGTCGGGCCTCACCCCCGGTGACTTCAAGACGATCGAAGAAACGGTCGCGAAGATGGCCGCCAAGCCCTTCCCCGGCCTGATCGCCGACGGCGAAACCGCCGCCGCAGGCGGCAAACCGGCCGAGCCCGACCGCGAGTTCGACCAGGCGAGGAAGCAATCGGAAGGCACCGTCTGCGCCGGCCCGACGACCGTGGTCCCGGGTCAGCCCGCGGACTTCAGCCCCTTCGTCGGCCCGGTGTGCTCCGAAGACGGCAAGGCGGCGATCGTCACCGCCTACATCAACGCCGAAGGCGAGGGCGAACGGATCGTCGACCCGGTCAAGTTCTGGCGCGACCAGATCGAGAACGAAACCGGCGGCCTGGAAGTGAAGATCACCGGTGGCGCCGGCTTCTCGGCCGACGCGATCGAAGTCTTCGAAGGGATCAACGGAACCCTGCTGCTGGCGGCGGTCAGCCTCGTGATCTTCCTCCTGATCGTCATCTACCGCTCGCCGATCTTCCTCTTCATCCCGCTGATCGCGGTGATCTTCGCCGAGACCCTCTCGCGCTCGATCGGCTACGGCGTCTCCGAGCTGGGGGTGACGATCAACGGCCAATCGAGCTCGATCATGTCGGTCCTCGTCCTCGGCGCCGGCACCGACTACGCGCTGCTGCTGGTCGCCCGCTACCGCGAGGAGCTGCATCGCACCGCCGACAAGTACGAGGCGATGCGGACCGCGCTGGAATCGGCCGGCCCGGCGATCTTCGCCTCGGCGCTGACGGTGATCGCCGCCCTGCTCTGCCTGTTGCTGGCCAAGGTCAACGGCACCTCCGGGCTCGGCCCGATCGCGGCGATCGGGATCGCCTGCGCGGCGCTCTCGATGCTGACCCTGCTGCCGGCCCTGCTGACGATCTTCGGCCGCCGCGCCTTCTGGCCCTTCGTCCCCCACACCCCGGAGACCGCGCCGCGCGCCGAAGCCGTCTCCGACGGCGCCCGGCGGCGCATCGTCGAGGGCTCCGGCTTCCTCGCCTTCCTCCAGGTCGCGCTCGCCTGCATCGTCGTCCTGATCCTCCTGCCGCTGGTACTGGTCAACTGGGTGCTGCGGATCCTCAGCGGCCGCCGCATCCCGTCGCTGATCGTCGGCCCGCTCGACCGCGCCGTCTTCACCCCATACGAGATGCGCCGCGCCCGGCTCGAGAAGGTCAAAGACGAGACCCACGGCATCTGGGCGCGGATCGGGCGCCGCGTCGCCGCCGGCCCGCAGCGGGTGATGGCCGGCTCGATCGTCCTCCTGCTCGTCTTCTGCGCCGGCTTCGCCTTCTTCTCGACCGACCTGACCAGCGAAGACAGCTACCGGACCGAAGTCGAATCGGTCGAAGGCCAGCACCTGCTCGACCGCAGCTTCCCCTCCGGCGCCACCGCCCCCACCGACGTCGTCGTTCCGCAGGCCGGCGACGTCGCCGCGGTGAAACAGGCGGTCGAAGGGGTCGACGGGGTGGAGGCGGTCTCCGAACCCGTGGCCAAAGGCCCGCCCGGCACCCTGATCCAGGCCACGCTCGAACCCAACCCGTACTCGACCGAGGCCTTCGAACTGATCACGCCGGTTCGCGAGGCGGCCCACGAAGCCGATCCAGACGCCCTCGTCGGCGGCCCCTCGGCGGTCGAAGCCGACGTCCGTGACGCTGCCGGCTGGGACTCGACCGTGATCCCGCCGATCATCCTCCTCGTCGTCTTCCTGATCCTGATGGTGCTGCTGCGCGCCGTCGCGGCGCCGCTGGTCCTGATCGGGACCGTGATCCTCAGCTTCCTCGCCGCCCTCGGCGTCGGCTACTTCGTCTTCGACGTCGTCTTCGGCTTCCCGGGCTCGGACCCCTCGTTACCGCTCTTCGCCTTCGTCTTCCTCGTCGCCCTCGGCGTCGACTACAACATCTTCCTCGTCGCCCGCGCCCGCGAGGAGACCGAAAAGCACGGCCCCGAACAGGGGATGCTGCGCGCCCTGGCGGTCACCGGCGGCGTCATCACCAGCGCCGGCATCGTCCTCGCCGGCACCTTCTCGGTCCTCGCCGTCCTCCCCCTGACCTTCCTCACCGAGCTCGGCTTCGTGGTCGCCTTCGGCGTCCTCCTCGACACCTTCCTCGTACGAAGCGTGCTCGTCCCCGCCGCCGCCCTAACCCTGGGCGACAAGTTCTGGTGGCCCTCCTCCCTCTCGAAGCCGGGCCAGCGCTCCGGCGCCGCCTCCGACTAGAGAATCGGGAGGAAGTTTTCGATCTCGTAAGGGGTGACCTGGACGCGGTAGTCGTCCCATTCCTGCCGCTTGATCTCGACGAAGCGGCGGAAGGTGTGCTCCCCCAGGGTCCGTAGGACCAGCTCCGACTCGGCGGCGACCTCGATCGCCTCGCCCAGCGTCGCCGGCAGCTGCTCGATCCCCTGATGGGACAGCTCCTCCTGCGAGAGGTGGTAGAGGTTCTGCTCCATCGGCTCGGGCAGCTCGTAGCCCTTCTCGACCCCCTCGAGACCGGCCTGCAGCATCCCGGCGAAGCAGAGGTAGGGATTGGCCGCGGGATCCGGGCAGCGCAGCTCGGCCCGGGTCGCCGACTCCTTGCCGGGGTGGTACAGCGGCACCCGGATCAGGGCCGAGCGATTGCGCCGCGACCAGGCGAGGTAGACCGGCGCCTCGTAGCCGGGGACCAGCCGCTTGTAGGAGTTGACCCACTGGGCGAAGAGCGGCGAGATCTCGCGCGCGTGCTTGAGCTGGCCGGCGATGAACGACTTCGCGGTCGGCGAGAGGTAGTAGGGGTCGTCGGCGTCGTAGAAGGCGTTCTTGCCGTCGCGGCTGAGCGACTGGTGGACGTGCATCCCGGAGCCGTTCTCGCCGAACAGCGGCTTCGGCATGAAGGTGGCGTGGTAGCCGTACTTCATCGCGTACTCCTTGACCACGATCCGGTACGTCATGCAGTCGTCGGCCATCTCGAGCGCGTTCTTGTAACGCATGTCGACCTCGTGCTGGGAAGGGCCGACCTCGTGGTGGGTGTACTCGACGTGGATCCCCATTTTCTCCAGCGCCAGGACCGTCTCCCGGCGCAGGTCGGAGCCGGCGTCGAGCGTGGTCAGGTCGAAGTAGCCGCCCTCGTCGAGCACCTCGGGCACGCCGCCCTCGGGTTTGGCGGAGCGGAAGTAGAAGAACTCCAGCTCGGGGCCGATGTTGTAGGCGTCGAAGCCGAGGTCCTCGGCCCGTTTCAGCGCCCGCTGCATGATCCAGCGCGGATCGCCCTCGTAGGGGCCGCCGCCGGGAACCTGGATGTCGCAGAACATCCGCGCCACCGCGTCCTCCTCGGGCCGCCAGGGCAGCAGCGCGAAGGTCGCCGGGTCCGGCACCGCCAGCATGTCGGACTCCTCGATCGGGTTGAAGCCGGTGATCGAGGACCCGTCGAAGCCCATCCCGCCTTCGAAGGCATCCTCCAGCTCGGAGGCGTTGACCGAGAAGCTCTTCAGCTGCCCCAGCACGTCGGTGAACCAGAGGCGGATGAAGCGAACGTCGTGCTCCTTGACGAGCTCGATTACGTCGGCGGCGCTGCGGGGTTGCTCGGCCATGCCTCATTGCCTCCTTGGGGCTGTGCGGAAGGCCGCAAGGTTAGGCGAATGAACCGATCTGGTGCGGGAAGCCGTAATACGGGTAAGGAAGAGAGCCGCGAGACGGCTTGAAAGCGTCCGGCTATCCCGGTATAACTTACGACAGGTAAGTAAGCGGCTAAAAGTAAAGTAAAGGCCAGATAACGGCTCTGTAAAGCGACTGCCGCCCGACTCAGAGCCAAAAGCGAGAAGCCAGTGACGGTAAAAACCGCAGTAAGCCGATTCCAGATCCACGACGAGTTGACGGCGCCTGACGAGAGCGCTCCTCTGATCAAGAGCATTCAGGCTGCCGGCGGCGCGGTGACGAAGTTCGTCGGCGTGCTCGCCGGAGCCCCGGCTGTCCTCCGCGCGTACACGCGGATGCGCTCGGAGCTGCGCGGCGGGGTCCTGCCGCAGGCGACGAGGGAGCGGATCGCGCTCGCAGTCGCCGAGTACCGCGAGGACAACTACAGCATCGCCCAGCACGCGAAGTCGGCGCGCCGGGCCGGGCTGGGCCTCGACGAGGTCTCGAAAGCCCGCAGCTTCACCTCCTCCGACCCCAAGGAGGCCGCTCTGCTCAAATTCCTCGAGGAGACGCTCGACCCCGAGGGGCCCCCGCCCCTCCACCTCCACGAGGAGGCGCGGGAGATCGGCTGGACCGACGAGGAGATCCTCGAGGCGGTCGGCCACCTGGCGCTGAACGAGTTCCAGAGCCTGATTGCGAGCGCGGCTGCCCTGCCGAAAGACCAGGGCGGCCCGAGGGCCCTTCCCCCGGTGGCCTGACGGTCGAGGGGCTAACGCCCCTCGACCAGGGTCGCCGTGTAGAGCAGGCGCGCGGTGCTGTATTTGCAGCCGTAGGTCGCCCGGCGGCCGACTTTTTCCTGCGGTTCGCCCTGGCGGATGTCCGTCGCGTTCTTGCAGGTCCCCGGTTCGCGACTGGCCCGCCAGACGTTGCTCGCTTCGAGGTCCTGGGCGAAGGCGGGGGCCCAGGTCGGGACCGTCAGCCCGACGATGTCGCCCTTTTCGACTTTCAGGTTGGCGCTGAACTTCACCGTCTGCCCCAGGTAGGGGGTGAGGACCTTGACCGAGCCCTGGCGGCGCAGGCTGTAACGAGGTGGGTTGGTGCCGGGAACGCGGCGCAGGATCGCCAGGCGCGCCTGCGGCGGGGTCCCGAAGAAGCCGTTGAAGAAGGTCCGCTGGCTGTTGGTCGGCTGCGCCAGGGTTAGGGTCCAGGCCTTGATCGTGCCATCGGCGGTGACGAGGAAAGGCAGGTTCGTCTGGCCGTTGTTGACCTGGAAGCCGGTGACGCTGCCAATCGCCTGGCAGGGCAGGTCGGGGCAGGAGGGATCCGGCTCGGTCGCGGTCTGACCGAGGATCACGGTCGTGCGGCCGACCTTCGCCGCGTCGCTGCTCGCGGCGAGACCGGCAAGGAGCGCCAGGGCGCAGACGACGATGCCCAGGACCATCCAGTGCCAGTTTCGCGCGCTGGTGGCTGCTGCTCCCTGTGAAGACCTCAACATGAACACGACTCCTCTCGTCTATGGACCTGCCTTGAACACGGCAGCGTAGCCCTCGGAGCGGCCGGAGAGGCGGGATCTCAGCTGTTGCTGGCGGCGGCTGCGTCGTCGATGGCGACCGCGTAACGCACCCGCCCCACGCCTTCGAAGCCGAGGGCGTCGCTGACCGCTTTGGTCAGGTCCCAGGCGCGGCCGTGGGCGTAGGGACCGCGGTCGATCACCTGGGTGACGACCGACCGGCCGCGGTAGACGAACTTGACCGTGGTGCCGCAGGGCAGGGTCTTGTGAGCGACGCCCATCGTCTGCGGCCGCAGGGTGACGCCGCAGGCGGTCGAGTTGCCCCAGAGGCCCGGGCCGTACCAGCTGGCGCCGCCGTAGCGCCAGTCGCCAAAGGCGAGACCTTCGTCGCTCGCGCTGGCGGGCGGGGAGTAGCTCGAGGCGCCGCCGGTCGCGGCCTGCGCACCGGTGGCTACCCCGGCGAACAGGGCGAAGAACGCGAGCAGGCCCAGGGCCCAGCGCAGGGAGGTTTGGTTGATCGTCTGCATCTCTTTCCAGGCGCTTACGGGGTTAGCTGTCGGGCTCGCGCTGAAAGAGCTGCGCTACGCGGCACCTGCCGCGACTCGCCCCAACTACTTGGGTCCCCCGCTCTCTGCGTTATGTGAGCAGAGATTGAGCGGATGTGGGCGGCAGATTAGCAAACGCTAAGACGGAAACCCCGAGAAATAGAAAAAGCCTCCAAATGGAGGCTTTTTCCGTAGCGGGCCTGTAAGCCGGATCCTGTCTCGAGCGGCCATCTATCTCTGCGGCCTACCTGGACCTCGCCGAGCCGGGTCGACGGTCCTGCTTGGCCTTGCACCGGGCGGGGTTTGCCTGGCCGCCGCGTCACCGCGACGCCGGTGCGCTCTTACCGCACCATTTCACCATTGCCTGTGCGCGACGCAGCTGCAGTCGCGCCATCGGCTGTGTCATTTCTGTGGCACTTTCCCGCGGGTTTCCCCGGGTGGGCGTTACCCACCGCCCTGCCCTGTGGTGTCCGGACTTTCCTCGAGGGGTTTTCTCTCCCCCCGCGGTCGCTCGGCCCGCTCCTCGATGGTAGCTCGACAGGTTGCTCCAGCCAAGCGCCCTGCGGTTATGGTGGCGGACATGCGAACGGCGGTTGTAACCGGCGCCGGCAGCGGTCTCGGACGCGCGATCGCGATCGAGCTCGCCGGACGCGGTTACCGTGTCCACGTCACCGACGTCGACGCCGGTGCCGCCGACCGGGTCGCGGCGGAGCTGGGCGGCGAGGCGCGGGGGTCGGCGCTCGACGTCCGCAACGAGGTCGCCTGCCGCGGCCTGGCCGATTCGATCGGCCGCACCGCCACCCTCGACCTCTGGGTCAACAACGCCGGCGTCTTCTTCCCCGGCCCGCCGTGGGAGCAGAGCGCCGAGGAGCGGCAGCTGATGCTGGACGTCAACGCCACCGGACTGATGAACGGCACGATCGCCGCTCTCGGCCCGATGCGCGCCGCCGGCCGCGGCCACGTCGTCAACGTCGTCTCCCTCGCCGGGCTCGTCGCCGCGCCCGGAGAGGTCGCCTACTCGGCCAGCAAGCACGCGGCGATGGCCTTCACCCTCGGCACCCTCTTCGACCTGCGCCGCACCGGGATCAAGGACATCCAGGTCTCCGCCGTCTGCCCGGACGGGATCTGGACTCCGATGCTGGAGGACAAGCTCGACGACGTCGAGGCGGCCGCGTCCTTCTCCGGCCAACTGCTCACCGCCGAGGAGGTGGCGTCGCAGGTCGGCAGGCTGACGAAGAGGCCGCGGCCGATCCTCATCGTCCCCCGCTGGCGCGGCCCGCTGCTGCGCCTGGTCAACCTCTTCCCTCGGTTCGCGATTCGGCTACTCCCGGCGCTGCTCTGGGACGCCCGCCGCAAACAGCGGCGCTACAAAAAGCTGATCCAGTCCGGGCGCTGGCCCTGACCACCGCCCAGACGCTTCCGCGCCTTACACCTTCCTGAAGACGCCGACCACTTTGCCCAGCACCTGGGCTTCGGTGGTGAGGATCGGCTCCATTTCCTCGTTTTCGGGCTGCAGCCGGATGTGGTCCTTCTCGCGGAAGATCCGCTTGACCGTCGCCTCCTCGCCGATCAGGGCGACGACGATCTCGCCGTCGATCGCGTCGTCGCTGGGCCGCACGATCACGTAGTCGCCCTCGATGATGCCGGCGTCCTTCATGCTTTCGCCGCGGATCTGGAGGATGTAGTCGCCGTCCTCGCCGCCGATCACGTCGGGGACCTCGAGGTACTCCTCGATGTTCTCTTCGGCGAGGATCGGCGCGCCGGCGGCGACCTGGCCGACCAGCGGCAGGCCGTTCTCGGGCCGGATCGTCCGCTTGGCTTTGTCGAAGAGCAGCTCGATCGCCCGCGGCTTCGAGGGGTCGCGCTTGACCAGGCCGAGCTTCTCCAGGTTGGCCAGGTGCGCGTGAACGGTGGAGGAGGAGTGCAGGCCCACGGCTTTGCCGATCTCCCGCACGGTCGGCGGATACCCGGTCTTCGCCGCGTATTTGCCGATGAAGTCGAAGATCTCCTTCTGCCTCTTGGTCAGGTCCAGTTCCATCGTCGTTTCAGTTTCCTCCGGTGCCGGGTCACCCAGGTCAAATAGGCGCAAATTGCCTTCGAACACTTGTTCGCAAGGCTACCGCCTCCCCCGGACGCCCGCAACCCGCGCCCTTCCCCTGCACGCAAACATCTAGAATCCCTCGCCCTCGAGCGGCTGTGGCGGAACTGGTAGACGCGCAAGGTTGAGGGCCTTGTGGGTGGAAACACCCGTGATGGTTCGACTCCATTCAGCCGCATCGGAAAGCCCCCGCTAGCCGGGGGTTTTGCGTTTTCTAGGGTTGAGCGGGCCTGTTTCGGTCAAGCGGCCGAGCGCCAGTGAAATCGTTGCCAGACATCCAGCTTTGGGCCGACACAATCTGATCGCTCAGTAGGCGGGCTCGAGCTCTGCGATCATCGGGAAATGGCGCACGTTCGTCGTCAGCAGATCGGCCTCGAGCAGGAGCGCGGTGGCGGCGATCAGGTAGTCGGCGTCGTCGATGCCGCTGTGGGACCTGCGGTGGCGCTGAGCAAGGGACCCGGCGGCCCTTGCCACCTCCTCCCCTACCGGCACCCAAGCAATCGCCGAGAAGAACTGCTCCAGTGCGCCGACCTCTTTTTCGCGCACGCCAGCCAACAACTCAAAACGCACGACCTCGCTGGCAAAGATGGATTCTTCGGTCTCCAGCAGATCGGTTAGAAGGTCGACGGCGGGTGGCAAACCGCGCAGATGATCGATTGCGACGCTGGTGTCGAGCAGCTTCACTTGACGCCGAGTCGGGCCAAGCGGTCATTGAGGTCACTGCCGCGGATCGCGTCGACGTACTCGGCGCCGCTGGCGCGTCGGCCCCGCCAAGAGCCGGCGCTGGCCTGGAGGGCGCGAAGCTTCTCGTCCCTCCCCTGCTCCCCAAAGGTTGTGCGAACGGCGCGGCGGATCAGCTCCGAGCGGGACGCACCGGTATCGCGCGAGGCGCGCTCGAGGAGCTCAAGCTCTCCTTCGCCCAGATAGACCTGCGTTCTGCCCATAGCATCACTATACACCCTATGGTGTCGCCAAAGGGCAGGCTTCTATCAGCGCAGCTCTAGGAGGCCCCAGGAGCGGACGTAGCCGCCTTCGGGCTGGGCCGTCTTGGCTACGGCGACTACGTGTTTGGCGGTCGACCTGGCTCCCAGGCGGACGCTGAGACTCTGGTGGGTGCCGGCTACGACGGAAAACGGGATCTTGTGCTTCTTGCCGTCGGTGGTCAGCGTCACGGTGCCGCTGCAGGTGCTCGTTTCGGAGGCGGAGCACTCGACCCAGAAGGATGCCCGGGAGCCGGTCACATGCGCTTCATCCGAGGGAAAGGTCAGTTCGGAGGAAGAGGCGAGACCGGTGGCCCCGGCCACCCCCGGAATCGCGACGACCGCGAGTACGCAGGTCGCCGCCAGCAAGCCGAGAGACGCCTTGATCCGGGTGGCAGGAGAAAACACAAGAGACATGGCACCACAGATGTTCGAAAAGTTCTCTCAAACATTCGGCCAAATCGCCTCTCAGGGCTAAAGTCTTCAATCCTGGCTCGGAGCTTTTAGCCGTTTTCCTCCCAGCTCCCGCTCCATTTCGTCCGAGGGGAGGCCGCACACCAGGCGCGGCCTCCCTCGGGCTCAACGCGGATACAGACTGTTGACAACCGCCGGATCGCCGACCTGCTCGAAGGCGATCAGTTTCCCTCCCTCGTCGTAGGTGAGGACGTCGGCCGCCTCCTGGGTCTGACCGTCGAGGGTGACCGTGGTCAGGACCACGACCTTGTCGCCGTCGGCGATGAAGTCGTGGGGTTCGGTCTTGAGCCCTTTTTCGCCGAGTTTGGCCCACAGCCCGGCAACCTCTTCCTTGCCTTTGTAGGTGCCGGTGAGGGCGCTGTCGCCCCCAGCCGTCCAAGACACGCCGTCGCTCATGTTCTGCATCGCTGCGGCGGCATCTCCTTCGGCAAAGGCCCGGTAGGCGGCTTCGGCCGTTTCCTTGTTTGCCTGTGCGCTCATACGACCTCCTTTTACGCTTACCCCGAAGCTAACCCGCCGCGCCCCCCGCAGGCAAAGGCCGCTCAGGCCAAACAGGGGGGTTCATTTGTGCAAACGGGGGTGCCCCCAGCTCTCACTCGACCGCCGAGCCGAGCGCCTGCTCGACGAAGGGGCCGAGCAGGTCGGCGACCCGCTTGGCGGTCTCCTCCGCCGACTCCCCGGGGGTGGTGACGTAACTGATCGCCAGTCGCACCAGGCTGTCCGAGAGCGTCTGGATGTCGGCGGCGGGCGCCTGCGGCCAGCCCTCCTGGATCACGGTCGCCAGGCGACCGGTCGCCCACTGCACGACCGGCAGGCCCTGGGTGGTGACGAAGGGCAGCATGCCGCCGGTGCCGTCGTCGCTGAGCAGGATCCGGATCAGCGGGTCGTCGCCCGCCGCCTGCAGGAAGTGCTCGAGGGCGGCCAGGATCGCCGCCTGCGGATCGTCGAGGTGCTCGCGGACCGCCTTCTCGACGTCGTCCATGAACCGTTCGGCCTCGTGGATGACGAAGGCGAAGCCGAACTCGTTGCGGTTGCCGAACTCGTTGTAGAGCGTCTGGCGGCTGACGCCGGCGCCGCTGGCGATGTCCGCCATCGTGATCTCCGACCAGGTCTGACGGGCCAGCTGATCGCGGGCGGCATCGAAAACCGTCTGGCGCAGCAGCTCCCTCGCCGCCTCCTGGTAAGGGGTCCTCCCGTTCGGCACGCCCCCTATCGTCGCAGCGGAGGCAGTCAGGCGTCGGCCGCGACCGGTTCGAAGTCGATCTTGTCCCGCACGCCGCAGTCGGGACAGGGCCAGTCGTCAGGGACCTCGGCGAAGGGGGTCCCGGCCGGGAAGCCCTCGCGCGGGTGGCCGGCCTCCTCGTCGTAGACGTAGCCGCAGCTGGGACAGCGCCAGGCGCTCATGCGGCCCGCCCGTAGCGCTCCAGCACCCGGCCCAGCTTGCGCGGGTGGATGTTGGCGCGGGTCACGTCGCCTTCGTAGTGCTTGAGCAGGCGCGGGTCCATCACCCGGCGCCAGAGCGGCGGGAACCAGGCGAGAACGATCATCCCGGCGTAACCGGTCGGCAGCTGCGGCGCTTCTTCGACGTGGCGCAGAGCCTGGTAGCGGCGGGTCGGGTTGGCGTGGTGGTCGGAGTGGCGCTGCAGGTGGTAGAGGAGGACGTTGGAGGCGACGTTGTTGCTGTTCCAGCTGTGTTCCGGCAGGCAGCGCTCGTAGCGGCCGTCCTCGCGCTTCTGGCGCAGCAGGCCGTAGTGCTCGAGGTAGTTGACGACCTCCAGCAGCGAGAACCCGATCACCGCCTGGACCAGCAGGTAGGGCAGGACGACAGGGCCGAAGACGATTCCCAGGCCGGCGAAAAGAACGATCGTCATCGCCCAGGCGCTGAGGACGTCGTTGTGGATGCTCCAGTGCGACTTGCCCAGCCGGTCCAGGCGGACCGCCTCGATCCCCCAGGCCGAGCGCAGGCTGCCGACCACGGTGCGCGGCAGGAAGGCCCAGAAGCTCTCGCCGAGGCGCGAGCTGGCGGGATCCTCCGGGGTCGCGACTTTGACGTGGTGGCCGCGGTTGTGCTCGATGAAGAAGTGCCCGTAGCCGGTCTGGGCGAGGGCGACGCGGCTGAGCCACTTCTCCGAGCTGGCCCGCTTGTGGCCGAGCTCGTGGGCGGTATTGATCGCGATCCCCCCGACCACCCCCATGGTCAGCGCCAGGCCGATCGACTCGATCGTGTTGAGGTCGCCGCTCGACCACAGCCAGCAGGCGAAGATCAGACCGCCGTACTGGATCGGGATGAAGAGGTAGGTGCACCAGCGGTAGTAGCGGTCCTGCTCGAGGAACTTGAGGACGCTGTCCGGCGGGTTGGTCGAGTCCATCCCGATCGCCATGTCGAGCAGCGGGAAGACGACGAAGACCAGGGCCGGCCCGATGAACCAGAAGGCGCCGATGCCGGTCAGCGACCAGTAGAGGTAGGCGAAGAACGGCGACAGGGGGACGACGATCCCCAGGAGCCAGGCGTAGCGCTTGCCGTCGGTCCATTCCGCCGGATTGACCTCGACGTGCTCATGGTGGTGATGGTGATGCGCGTGCTCCGCGTGTGCCTCCACAGCCCCTCCTTGTCAAAAACCCGTGTGTCGTGCGCTACTTTGACACAGATCACGTTTTTGTCAAGCAGAAAGACAGCGCAGCGCGAATTGTCCGCAATTGGCGGACGTTTCTGAGTGAGGAGGAGCTGCGCTCTAGATCTTGAGCAGCAGGAAGGTGTTCAGCGCGAAGAGGACGGCGACGATGACCGTCGCGCGATCGAGGTTTTTCTCGACCATCGAACCGCCGCCGATGCCGCTGCCGCCCGCACCGCCGACGCCGAAGGCGCCGGAGAGCCCCGCGTCTTTCCCCGAGTGCAGCAGGATGAGGAAGATGAGGACGACGGCGAAGATCACCTGGATGACGCTGAAGAACGTGTACATGCGCGGGAAAGTCTAGGGGAATCTAGGTCTGCTCGACCTTGTCCGGCTCGCGGGGGTGGGACCCGTTGCCGTTTCCGTTGCCGCCGCCGTCGGTCCGGTCGAGGATCTCCAGCGCTTCGCGCCGCAGCTCGGCGTCGAGCGCGGCGAAGTCCTCGTCGCTGAGCTTGCCTGACGCGTGGTCGAGCTCGGCGTCGCGGATCTCGCGGTACTTGGCTTCCTTGCGGGTGTCGGCTTCGGTCCGGACCAGGGCGCCGCGACGGCGGCCTCGGGTCGGCCAGAGGGCGATCAGGGCGCCGGCGAGGGCGATGATCCCGCCGATCCACATCCAGGTCACCAGCGGGTCGACGATGATCCGGAAGGTCGCGGCCGCGTCGTCCTCGAGGTAGCTCTTAGCGACCCGCTCCGCCGCCAGGCCCTGCAGGGTCGCGATTTGTTGAAGCGCCTGCGCTTCGCGCTGCGGGTTGCCGACCGAGGCACGCATCAGGGCCCCCAGCGCCTTGCACTCCGCGGGGGTTCCCGGCCCACCCCGGATGCAGGCTTTGAAACCTCTGTCGGCGGCGCGGCCACGCTCTTGGACGGCGGCGATTTCGGGCTGCTCGGCGATCCAGAGGTCGGCGCCGAGACCGGCCCGCAGGCCGACCTCGCTGGTCGCCTCGCCGGCGAAGAAGCTGGAGATGAGGCCGGTTTCCTGGCCGGTGGGACGGAAGTACTCGCGGCTCGGGGTCAGGTGCCCGACGACCTCGCCGTCTTCTTCGATCCGCAGCAGCGAGCCGAAGCCGAGCTTCTCCTCGTCGACCGAGACGGTCGGCTTCACGTAGGTGATCGTGCGGCCGTCGATCACGACGCTCTCCCCCGGTTTGAGCTCGACGTCGCGGTTGGTCTGGAAGCTGGAGGAGGCGGCGATGCCGATCAGCAGGACGATGACGCCGACGTGGACGATGTAGCCGCCGTAGCGGCGGCGGTTGCGGCTGACGAGCCCGACCAGGGCCTGCGGCCCGGGTTCGCCGGTCAGGCGGCGGCGGGCCGAGGCGCCGCTCCAAAACTCCTGCGCCAGCCCGGTCAGGGCGAAGGCGGCGAAGGCAAAGAGCGCCAGCGCCCAGAGCTGGTCGGCGGCGTCGGTAAAGACGACCAGCCCGAGCGTCACCACCCCGGCGACGGCCAGCGGGATCCGGAAGACGCGCTTGGCCGACTCCCAGCTGATCCGGCGCCAGGCCAGCAGCGGCCCGATCCCGGTGAAGAGGACCAGCAGGATCGCCAGCGGGGTGGTGTACTCGTCGAACCAGGGCGCCGCCAGCGAGGCCTTGTCGCCGGTGAAGAGCTCGGAGATCAGCGGGAAGAAGGTGCCCCAGAAGATCACCGCGGTCATCCCGACCAGCAGCAGGTTGTTGACCAGGAAGACCGACTCGCGCGAGGCCAGCGAGTCGATCCGCTTCTCCGAACGCAGGTCGTCGAGCCGGCTGACGATCAGCACCGTCGAGCCGACCAGGACCACCCCGATCAGGCCGAGGATGTAAGGGCCGACGGTGCTGTCGCCGAAGGCGTGGATCGACTGCAGGACGCCGGAGCGGACCAGGAAGGTGCCGAGCAGCGCCATCGAGAAGGTGCCGACGATGAGGCTGGCGTTCCAGACCTTCAGCATCCCCCGCTTCTCCTGAACCATGATCGAGTGCAGGAAGGCGGTGCCGAGCAGCCACGGCATCAGCGCCGCGTTCTCGACCGGGTCCCAGGCCCAGTAGCCGCCCCAGCCGAGCTCGGTGTAGGACCAGCGGGCGCCGAGCAGCAGCCCGAGGCCGAGGAAAGCCCAGGCGATCAGGGCGAAGCGGCGGGTGGCGCGGATCCACTCGGCGTCGAGCCGGCGGGTGACGAGGGCGCCGATCGCGAAGGCGAACGGCACCGTGAAGGCGACGTAGCCCGAGTAGAGCATCGGCGGGTGGATCATCATGCTCGGGTGCTGCAGCAGCGGGGTGAGGCCGATCCCGTTGGCCGGGGCCGGGTCGAGCGTCGCGAACGGGTCCACGCCCGGCGCGAACAGCATCAGCCCGGTGAAGAAGGCGGCGACGCCCATCATCACCGCGGTAGCCCAGGGGACCAGGTCCCGCAGCCTGTTGCGGGTCGCGTACAGCGCCGCCGCAGCGGCGATCGAGAGCACCCAGGCCCAGAGCAGCAGCGAGCCCTCCTGGCTCGACCACATCGCTGCCATCTTGTAGAAGGACGGCGTCTCGATCGAGGAGTGCTGCTGGACGATGTTGAAGGAGAAGTCGTTTGAGGCAAAAGCGATCTCGATGATCGCCACGCAACCGGTGAGCAGCGCGCAGAACGCATAGACGGTGCGGCGGGACTGCAGCAGGCGGCGCTCGTCGCCGTTGCGACCGGCGAGGGCGAGGGCCCCGGCGGCGAGCGCCGAGAGGAAGGCAAGGCCCAGAAGGGCACTGCCGAGGCTAGCCATCAGACTTGGTCGTGAACTTCGAGGGGCACTTCGTGATCAGGGTGTCCGGTTCGCCGACGAAGACCCCGTTCTCGATCGCCCCGGTGAGGATGATCTCGCGACCGCCGCGGAACGGATCGGGGACGGTCCCGGTGTAGGTGACCGGCAGGCTCTTGCCGCCGCCGTCGCGGTCGACGACGTCGAACGAGAGCTCGCCGCCCTCGCGCTGCACCGAGCCTTTGACGACGCGGCCGCTCATCTCGTAGCTGGTGCCGGGGGTGGCCGCGAGCAGCTCGGATGGCTCCTTCGCCTCGGTCGAGGCCGAGAAGGAGGTGTAGATGAGCGCTACCGCGAGCAGCACGGCAGCACTGAGCGCTACGACCAGCCGGATCTTCCGCTTGCGCTGAGGGTCCACAGGCAGCTGGGATTATCGCAAGGTGGCGACCTGGGAGAATCACGGCATGGCCGACGACCCCGTCCTGCTGATCACCGGCGCCAGCAGCGGCATCGGCGCCGCGACCGCCCGGGCAGCCGCGCCGCGCTACCGCTTGGCGCTGGCGGCGCGCCGCGAGGAGGAGCTGCAGGCTCTGGCCGGCGAGCTCGGCGGCGAGGAGCGGGCGATCGCGATCCGCTGCGACGTCACCGAGTGGGACCAGGTCGAGGCGATGGCGGCGACGGCGCTGGACCGCTTCGGTCGCATCGACGCGGTTTTCGCCAACGCCGGCTTCGGCGCCAGCCGCGGCTACCTCGAGGAGTCGCCCGAGCACTGGCGCTCGATGGTCCTCACCAACGTCTACGGCGTGGCGCTGACGATCCGCGCCACCCTCCCCCACCTGCTCGAGCGCGGCGACGGTCACTTCCTCGTCACCAGCTCGATCGCCGGCCGGCGGGTGCTGCCGGGCTCGCTCTACTCGGCGACGAAGTGGGCGGCGACGGCGATCGGCGAGGGCCTGCGCCAGGAGCTGCGCCAGATGCACGAGAACCACGGCATCCGCGTCACCCTGATCGAGCCGGGCATGGTCGACACCCCGTTCTTCGACAACAGCCCCGGCGACTACGCGCTGAAGGACGACGACATCGCCCGCGCGGTGATGTACGCGCTGGAGCAGCCGCCGAGCGTCGACGTCAACGAGATCCTGATCCGCCCGATCAGCCAGTCGAGCTAACGCATCCGACTTTCACCACACCCTGGTGTGGCGAATGTCGGCTACGGCAGTAAGGCCCGCACCAGGCGCCAGTAGCCGCGCAGCAGCAGCCGCGCCGGCCTGGAGCGGGCCAGCGGGCTGATCAGCTCCGAGTCGAGGTCGGGGGTGAGCCAGGCGGCGAACTCGCCGGCGCCGATCGTGTGCTGGCGCTGGACCGCGCGCCGCTCGCGCAGCAGGCGCGGCAGCCAGCGGAGGAATTCGAGGTTGGCGCGCAGCTTCTGGCGTCCCCAGCCCCCGCTCGCGGCGACCAGCAGCAGCGCCAGCTCGGTGGCGAGCAGGGCCGGGGCGAGCAGGGCGAGCAGGGCGCCGGGATAGGTGCGGACGACGAAGGCGAGGCGGTTGCGCTCGAGCCAGCGCCACTTGTCGGCGTTGGCGGAGAACTCATAGTCGTGGGCGACGACCGCGGCCGGCTCGATCCCGACCGCGCCCCCCGCCGCCCGCAGCCGGACCGAGATGTCGACGTCCTCGTGGTACATGAAGAACTCGGCCGGGAAGCCGCCGACCCGCCGCCAGCTGGCCAGCGGGATCGCCAGGCAGGCGCCGGAGGCTGCCGCGACCTCACCGGAGGGCGGTGCCTGGTCGACCGGCCGCCCGTGGCCGCCGGCCCAGACGATGCCGGTGAAGTGGATCGGGTTGCCGGCGGAGTTGATGCAGGCCCCATCGCCGTCGGTGACCAGGGCCTGCCAGGCGTCCCAGCCGCGTCCCTCCACCCAGGGCCTGCGGATTGCCTCGCCGAAGCCAGGTTGGGGTGCGGCGTCGGGATTGAGGATCACCAGCAGGTCGCCACTCGCCTCCGCCGCGCCGGCGTTGCAGCCGCCGGCGAAGCCGCTGTTGCCACCGGTCGCCACGATCCGGGCCGCCGGGACCAGGTCACGGACGAACTCGGCGCTGCCGTCGCCGGGCTTGTTGTCGACGACGATCAGCTCGTCGCCGTCGCCCAGCTCGAGGAGCAGGGCGGGAAGGGTCCTACCGAGATCGTCACGGCTCTCGTAGGCGACGATCAGGACTGAAAGCGTCGGGCGCACCGACGCGGAGGCTATTCGGCCATCCGCGCCGGTGCGATCGACTCGCTTGCTGGAACTGCTCCTACTTCTTGCCCTTCTTCTTTCCGCAGGAAGCGACGTTCAGCTTGAACTTGTTGTTGTTCTTCTTCTTGCCGTTCTGAGCCTTCATCTTCACGATCGCCCGCTGCGGCTTGGCGCAGGTGTTCTGCGAGTTGACGAGGAGGCTCTTCTTGCCGCCCTTCATGTTGAGGACGAACTTGCTCACCGGCACGTCCGGCACCTTCCTGAAGACCGTCTTCAGGCCTCCGGTGCTGCCGCTGCCGATCACGCCGCGGAGGTAGATCTCCACCTGGCCGCGGAGGTCGACCAGCAGGTCCGGCAATTTGTTGTTGGAGGAGACGAGGTACACCTTCCCCTGCAACTTCTTGTCGAGCAACGGCGATTTCGCCCACGCCTTGCCGTAGACCGAACCCTTCGGGCAGGTGTGCGAGGCGAGCTGCGGGCGGGTGCAGACGGTGCCGATGTGCCCCTGTTCGAGGAACAGCGAGCGCGGCATCGTCACCGCGGTGCGGGCCATGTTGGCATCGCCCTTGCGCGCGGTCAGGGTCGCCTTCAGACGCGGGTACTTGTTCCGCTTCGTGCCGCCGAACAGCTGGATCTTCAGCTTCGGCTTGAAGGCGAGCTTGTTGCATTCGATCGCCTGGAACGGGTCGTTGACGGGATAGGAGCTGAACGCGGCCGGGTTGGTCGGATCAGCGCCGCCCCCCTTGATCGCCCCCGTCGTCGCCTGCGGTGCGCAGTTCGTCGGGTTGAGCATGAACTGGCTGCGGTCGATGTCGAGATCGATCGCGCGGATGTCCAGCTTCACCCCTCCGAACACGTCGGGGATGAGATCGGAGACCGCGTGGATCTGGGCGGTTTCCGGATCGACGTTGAGCGCCACCCGGACGACCACGGTGCCGAGGTCGAACGGGCCTGCCACCGCCGGCGTGATCGTCACCAGCGAGAGCGCCGCGCCCTTGTACGGACCGGCGAGGTAGGCGTTGCCGCTGAGCTGCAGCGGGTTCGCCCCGGAGCCGGACTTGGTCGTGACCTTGCCGAGCAGGCTCGAGGCCGAGCAGCTTGGAGCCGCCAGCTCGGCTTTGCCGCTATTGCCGACGGCGGCCGCGATGGCCCCCTCCGGGCAGTACGGGATTCCGGCGAGTTTGCCGGTCAGCCCCTTCGGCAGGGTGACGTCGACGACTTTGAGCTCCTGCTCGCCGTCGCGGCGCGCGATGTTGACGTGGAACGGGGTGTAAGCGCCGCCTTTGCTGCTGTCGACTTTGGCTTTGTAGAACGGTGCGAACTTCCGCTCGGCCATCGTTTTCGGACAGGCACCGCCGGTCGGGTCATTCGAGAGGGTGACCCCGCTCGTAACGTCGACGTGGGTCCCCGGGCGGGCCCACGGTTCGAACTGGCTCGTGCCCTCCGCGGAGCAGACCGGCGGGCTGGTCAGGACCTCTTTCGAGCCGTCGAGGCTCACTTTGATGGACTCGAACGGGACCTGCGGCAGGCCTTCCGGCAGCTCACCGGCGAACTGGCCTTTGAGCTTGTCGGTGATGACTGCCGTCAGCTGCCCGGTTTTCGCATTGGCCTTGACCTTGCCTACCAGGCGGGCGTTGATGTTCTCGTGAGCGTTCTTCGCTTCGAGCAGGATCCGGAACTCTTCGCCGGATTCCGGGTCGCGGCTGTTCTGGGTCCCGACGTAGACATTGCCTTTGAGGGGCTCTGCCAGGGGCGGGGAGTCGACTTCGACGGTGCCGATGTTCGAGGCCGCGGGGCATTCGTTGTCCCATACCCGCTGGCCCTTCTTGAACTGGGCGTCCGTGCAGGCCGCGAGTCCCTGAGCCCCGGAGGGGTTCAGGCCCATGCCCTGGGGCAGGGTGACTTCCGCTTTGCGCACGTGGGACTGCGAGATCCCTTCTTTGCCTTCGTTACGAACTTCCCCGCCTTCTTTGGCCGGGTCGAAGGGGAGCGTGGTCTCTACGGTCGCCGCGGCGGGTGAGTCGACCTCGTTCGTTCCCGCGCCCACGTTGACGCCCGGGTCGAACGGAACTTTGTCGCAGCCGGTCGGGCTCGGCAGTTTCGCCTCGGCCGCCGTAGAGCCTTCCGGGAAGGTCGGATTCGGTTCGGCCCACGACTCACCCCGGAACCAGGTCGAATAGAGGTGCGGCCACTGGTTCTGGTCGAAGCAGGTCGTCGGCAAGGTGATGTGAGTGCCGTCCCCCGATTGACCGAAGGCGACCAGGCGGCTTTTCAGGCTCGAGAACGGAACCGATGGTTCAGGGAGTTTGATCGTGAAGTACTCATGGAAGTCGTTCTCCCAAGCAACGCCACCTTCGAGTTCGATGACTTTCGATCCCGCGATCACGAAACCAAGGCGAGCCGGTTCGCCCTCGTTCGGCTCGAGGCTGTAGAGGGGAACCCGGGTTCCTTTGGCGGGGTCCGGCGAAATGACGAACCCTTTCGGGAGGGTGCTCCCCGGCGGGAACGGAGGCGACGGCGCCGGAACAACTCCGGCGGTGTTTACGACCAGCCAGGTTTCGTTGCGCCCGACGATCGTGCTGGGGTCGCAGGCCGGAACGAAGGTGCCGGGTTTGACTTCATTTCTGAATTTATCCTGCGGACACTGAGGGCTGCTCTGCGGATTCTCGGTGAATCCCGGGGGAAGATCGACTCGCTCCGTTTTCAGAACCCGGCCTGCAAAGGGAGGCGTATCTTCCGGATCTTCTTCCAGCGGCATGAGGATGCCGAACGGGGAAGCTTCTTCTTTGTGCCTGACGATGTACTGATCGAAGGCGATCGGTGGATGTCCCCCCGCCTGCGTGTAGAAGAGCTCCGGGGTTTCAGGTGAACAGAAAGGTTTAGTGGGATCCGTCGGTTTGCTGGGGGGAGAGGTTTCCGGCACTTCCCCCACCTGGTTTTCGTAGCAGGGACCCGACTGCCAGCCGTCTCCAGCCGTGGGCGGTTCGTGCTGCGGTTCGATCACATTTCCGGTGTCCGCCGCCGCCATTGCCGGCAGCGCACACAGAATTCCGAGACACAAAAGAAGCAGCGCAAGCGAGCGCTTAGCCATCAATTCCCTCCTCGTTTTTCCCTTAACGAAGACGCCCCCTGTAGCGCCCCAAACAACCTCTCCCGCAAACCAACATACACAGGTCTGCAGGTCTTTCAAGTACTTACCCGAGTTGCTACCAAGGTAATCGTGACACCGATCTGTGATGTGACACAGATCGGTGTTTACTCACTTCTTTGCTCTCCTCTTCTTGCCCTTACTGCAGGGCGTCCTCAGCTTCGGCTTGCGGTTCACCTTCTTGCCGTTCTGGGCTTTGAGTCGGATGATCGCCTTGACCGGCTTGGCGCAGAGGTTGGTGGAGTTGACCAGCAGGCCCTTCTTGCCGCCGGGCAGGGTCAGCACGAATTTGCTCACCGGTACGTCCGGCACGCGGCCGAAGGTGGTGCGGATGCCACCGCGGAAGCTGTCGATCCGCCCCGCCAGGTCGATCGTCACCTGGCCCTGCAGGTGGGCGACCATGTCCGGCAGCGTGTTGTTCGAGGAGCGCAGGTAGACCGGCCCTTCGAGCGGTTTGCCGAGCAGCGGCGAGAAGGCTCGGGCCTTGCCGTAGACGGAGCGCTTCGGGCAGTTCTCGGCTGCGAACTGGACCCGGGTGCAGACCGAGGCGAGGCTCGCCTGGTCGAGGAACAGCGCGTGTGGCAGGGCGACGGATGCCTTGCGGATGTTGGCGTCCTTGCCGCGCGCCTTCAGCACCGCCCGCAGTTTCGGGTGCTTGGCCCGCTGCGTCTTGCCGAAGAGGCGAACGCCCAGCTTCGGCCGGAACTTCAGCTTGCGGCAGCCAGTCGCCTGGAACGGGTCGGAGACCGGGACGGCCGAGAAGGCGGCCGGGTTGGTCGGGTCCGCCCCGCCGCCGGCGATCGTCCCCGCGGTCGCGCCTTTACGGCAGTTGGTGCCGGTGAGGGCGAAGTCCTTGCGGTTGACGTTGACGAAGACCGAGCGGATGTCGAGCTTGGCGCCGCCGAAGACGTCGGGGATCGCGTTGGTCCGTGGGTTGATCTGCGCCGTTTCGGGCTGCAGGAACAGCGGCACGCGAACGACGACGTTGCCGAGGTCGAACGGGCCCGCGACGGCCGGCGTCACGACGACCAGCGAAAGCGCGGCTCCTTTATATGGACCGGCGAGATAGACGTCGCCGCCGATTTTCAGCGGCGAGCCGCCGGTACCGGCCTGGACCGAAGCCCCGCCGATCCTGCTGTCATCTGGGCAGCTCGCGTTTTTCCGCTCCGCCGCGCCGGAGCGCTCGGCGGCGCTGGCGATCGCTTTCGGCGGGCAGTAGGGAACGCCCTTCAGCTTCGCGGTCGCCCCTTCCGGCAGGGTGAGGTTGACGCCCTTCAGCTCCTGCTGGCCCTGCGGCCGGACGATCTGGGCCGTGAAGGGGGTGAAGGTCTTGGCCGCATCCGACTGCGGCTTGGCGCTGAAGCCGGGGGCGAAGGGACGCTGCGCCATCGTTTTCGCGCAGGCACCGCCGCCGGGAGCTTTGCCGAGGGTGAAACCGCCTTCCTGGGGACCCTGGTCGGGCGTGCCCGACCAGGCGGTCATCGCGTGGGTGGCGGCGTTCGGTCCGCAGGTCGGCGGACTGGTCAGCACGCCCTTGCCGTCGTCGAAGTCGAGCTTCACCGAGGTGAACGGCACCTGCGGGTTGTCCTTGAAGACGGTCGTCAGCTGCCCGGTCAGGGGGTCGGCCTTGACGTTGCCGATCAGGCGGACGTCGACCCCGTAGCGGGTCGAGACCGCGTTGAGGAAGACGCGATAGAGGTCACCCGACAGCGGGTCGCGGCTGAGCTGCTGGCCGAGGTAGACGTTGCCGCTGAGCGCGCCCGCCGGCAGCGGCGGCGTCTGGATCGAGGCGGTGCCGATCTTCGAGCCCTCCGGACAGGCGACGGGATTGCGCGTGCCCTTGCCGAACTGCTCGGTCGTGCATGCCTGCAGCCCCGGCGCCGCGGCCGGGTTGAGACCCATGCCCCGCGCCAGGGTGACGACGGCGTCCTTGACGTTGGAATTGGCGATCGCCGTCCCGGACGGCTCGAACGGAACCTTGACCTCGACGATCGGCCCGCTGGGCGAGTCGGTCAGCTGGGTGCCGGGGTCGACCGCGGTCGTCGGCTGGAAGGGAACTTTGTCGCAGCCGGTCGGCTTGATCCCGGGCGGCAGGGTCGACTCGAAGTAGGAGGACCCGTTGGGGAAGCCCGGATCGGGCTGCTCGACGGAGTCGGCCCGCAGCAGGGTCGAGTAGACGTGCTCGAACCCGGCCTGGGCGGGGTCGAAGCAGGTGCTGGGAAGAGTGAGGAAGGTGCCGTTGCCGGCGCGGCCCTGGAAGACCAGGCGGTTCTTGAGGATCTCGCCGATCGGCGATTTCGGCACCGCGATCGTGAACCCCTCGTGGTAGTCGCCGGACCAGTCGACGTCGGCTTCGAGGAAGACTTCCTCGTTGAGGATGCGGAAGCCGAAGCGGGCCGGCTGCCCGTCCTTCGGCACCAGGTTGTAGACCGGCACTTTGGTGAGGCCGTCGAGCGCCGGCGCTGGCAGGCCTTCCAGCGCGGCGGTGACCGCGCTGGTCCCCACCTGCGAGCCGGGGGCGCTGACCGCGCACTGTTCGGCCTGGAAGCTCGACAGCTCGCATTGCGGCGTCGCCTGGGGGTTGACGCTGAGGCCGACTGGCAGGTCGACCCGCAGGGTCTTGAGGGTGCCGACCGGGTTTTCAGTGCCAGGGACCGGCAGACCCAAGACTTCGAACGGTTTGTTCTTGACGATGAACTGGGTCAGGCCGACGTCCGGGTGCCCGGCGGCCTGGGTGTAGAACCGCTCCGGCGTCTCCGGCGTGCATTCGGGCACATCGGTGGTGCAGGTTCCGGCCTGCCAACCGTCCTCGGCGCTGGGCGGGTTGTTCTGCGGGGCGATGATGTCGCCGGTGTCGGCCGCGGCGACAGGGGCGAGCGCCAGCAGCGAAAGCGCTGCCAGCACGATTGCGATCGCGGACCCCCTCTGCATCGGCCCCCGTCTACCCAGCCCTTCGGCGTGACTAAACAAGCTGTCGCCTGGGCGCTACTTCTTCCGCTTCTTGGCGCCCTTGCAGCCCGGGGTCCGCAGCGGCAGCTTCTTCACCTTCAGCTTCTTCCCGTTCTGGGCTTTGAAGCCGAGGATCGAGCTGTTCTTGCCTTTGCAGAGGTCCCGCGAGTTGACCAGCAGGCCTTTCCCCCCGCCCTTCATGCTGAGGACGAACTTGCTGACGGGCACATCCGGAACGGAGGAGAAGACGGTCTTCATCCGCCGCTTCGAGGAGCTGATCACGCCCCGCAGGCGCACGTTCACCTGGCCCTTGAGGTCGGCCAGGAGGTCGGGGAGTTCGTTGCTGGAGGAGACCAGGTACACGGGGCCGGCGACCGGATCGTCGAGCAGCGGCGACTCGGCCCGCGCGAAGCCGTAGACCGAGCGGGCCGGGCAGGCCGCGGCGGCAAGCTGGACGCGGGTGCAGACCGTCCCGATGTGGTTCTGGTCGAGGAACTGGGAGCGGGGCAGCGTCAGCGCCGCCCGCTTGATGTTGGCGTCGCCCGCCCGGGCAACCAGCACCGCGCGGAAGGCCGGATGGCCGTTGCGCCGCATCTTCTTGCGCCCGCCGATCATCTTGGTGAAGAGTTTCGGGCGGAATTTCAGCGCCCCGCAGTCGCTGGCCTGGAAGGGCGCGCTGACCGCAAAGGCGCTGAAGGCAGCCGGGTTGGCCGGGTCGGCACCGCCACCGTTGAGCGCGCCCGCGGTGGCGAACGCATCGCAGCTGGTGGGGTTGAGGGTGAAGTTCGGCCGGTCCATCTTCAGGTCGACCGAGCGGACGCTGAGCAGGGTGCCGCCGAAGACGTGCGGGATCGGATCCGAGAGAGCACGGATCTGCGCCGTCTCGGGATCGACGAACAGCGCCACCCTCACCACGACCGTGCCGAGATCGAACGGCCCGGCCGTGGCGGGGGTGATCGCTGCCAGGGAGAGAGGGGCCCCCTTATAAGGGCCTGAAAGGAAGACCTTGCCCTGGATCCTGTAGGGGTCGGGACCGGTGCCGGCGGCGACCGCGGCGGTCCCCACCAGACTCGCTGGAGGGCAGCTCGAGCTGGCGTTCTCTTCCTCGCCGCCCCGCGCGGCCGCGGCGGCGATCGCCGCCTCCGGGCAGTACGGGATGCCGCGCAGCTTGCCGGTCATTCCCGGCGGCAGCAGGATGTCGGTCCCTTTCAGCTCCTGCTGGCCGTCGTTGCGGACGATCCGAATCGTCAGCGGGCTGAAGGCACCGGCCTTGGAGCTGTCGGGTGCCGCGCCGAAGCCGGGAGAGAACGGCCGCTCGGCCATCGTGGCCGCGCACGGGCCCCCGCCCGGAGCACTGTTCATGGCAAAGCTGTGATCGGGGGCGACCGGCGGATTGCCCGACCACGGCGTCATCACCGCTTTGCTCTGGTTGGGGCCGCAGATCGGCGGGCTGCTGAGGGTCGCCCGCGATCCACCGTCCAGCTTCACCTCGAAGTTCTCGACCTGGGACTGAGGCGTGTCGGAGATGGTGGTGGTCAGCTGACCCGTCTGCGGGTCGGCGCTGACGTTGCCGATCAGCCGCACATCGATCCCGTAGCGGGTCGAGACCGCGTTGATGAAGATCCGGTACAGGTTGCCGGAGGCGGGATCGCGGCTGAGCTGCTGCCCTACATATACGGGGCCTTTCAGCGCCGGCCCTGCGTCCTCTTCTTCTTCGCCGTCATCTTTCGTCGGCAGGGCCGGCGAGTCGATGGTCACCGTCCCAACCCGCGACTCCGCCGGACAGGTGACCGGGTTCCTGGTGCCCTTGCCGAACTGGGCATCGGTGCAAACCTGCAGGCCGTTGGCGGCCGAGGGATTGAGTCCCATGCCCAGCGGCAGCGTCAGCTTCGATTCCTTCGTCGTCGAGCTCTGCTGTTCGCTCTCGGCCAAGGTCAGGTGCGGGATGTCGATGTCAACCGTCGCCCCGGCGGGAGAGTTCGTCTGCGAGGTCCCGGGATCGACCGCGAGCGAGGGGTCGTAAGGGATCGAGGTGCATTCTTTGGGCGAGGTCCCCGGTGGAATCGGCGACTCAAGTGGCGGTTCGGCGCTCTGCGGCCAGACGTAGTCCTCGTAGGGCGCTTTCTGTTCGAGCTGCGGGTAGGACGCGGCGAGCAGGTAGGTGGAATAGACGCTGCCGGATTCGGTGAAGGCTTCGCCGAGGCAGGTGCTGGGGGTGGTGATGAAGGTGCCGTCCCCGGCGCGGCCGTCGAAGACGAGGCGGTTTTTGAGGATGAATCCTTCGAGCGCCGCGGGCAGGACTTTCGGGACCTCGATCGTGAAGCCCTCGTGGTAGTTGCCCGACCAGTCGGCGTCACCCTCGAGATAGACATTGTTGCCGGCCAGGTTGAGCCCGAACCGCGCGCTCTCGCCGTCGACCGGGACGACGTTGTAGACCTCGGCGTGGAGGGGTAGCGACAAGCCGATGAGCGGGTCCGCAGCGGTGACGTAGCTGTCGCCGACGTGCGATTCATCCGGGCAGCCGGCGGGACCCGTCTCGAAGACGATGAGGGGGCAGCGCTCGGTCGCGCCCGGGTTGACGTTGAGCCCGACCGGGAGGTCGACCCGCACCCGGGCCAGTTCCGCTTCCGGTTTTTTCAGCCCTCCCGCTTCTTCTTTGTGTTTGACGATGAACTGGGTGAAGCCGAAGTGCGGATGGCCGGCGGCCTGTTCGAAGAACCACGTCGGCGTGTCCACCGAGCAGACCTCGGCCCCCGGAGCCCCCGGGTCGGGCGCTTCGGTGTTGCAGGTCCCGGCCTGCCAGCCGGAGTCGACTTTGGGATCGTGCGGGTCGCTCGGCGCGATCACTTCTTCGGTGCCGCCTGCCTGCGCCGCCGCCGGCAGCAGAAGCAACAGCAAGCAGAGAGTCAGAACTGCGGCTACGGCGCGACCCTGCATCAGATATCTCCTCCAAAGTTCCCGAAAAACATTTCTCGACAAATAGCCTACCCGAAATTAATGACTTGAATCAACAATTTTGGGTAATATCCCCCTATGTCACCTCAAGGCGGTTCTCCCCACAACGGTCACACTTCAAACGGCAATTCCGCTGCACATACGGCGGAAAACGGCCACAACGGCAATCGCTCGTCGGTCCCGGTCAACTGGGAGCTGCTGGCGCGGGCCACTGCCCACCCCTTGCGGGTCTCGATCCTCGAAATCCTCGGAATCGACGGCGGCAGGGTGCTCTCCCCCAGCGATCTGAGCCGCGAGCTGCAGATCCCCCTGAGCAACACCAACTACCACGTCACCGAGCTGGCGAAATCGGGCTTGATCGAACTGGTGCGGGAGCGCCAGGTGCGCGGCGCCACCGAGCACTTCTACCGCCTGCCCGCCACCGGGCCGGAGGCGAGCCGCAGCGAGGAGCCCGAGACCGCTTGGGCGATGGCCTGAGCTCTTAATAAGGAGCGCGTCGCTGCCGATTGTGGGGAGATGACGAGCGAGCGCTCCAACGCCCAGCTGCGCGAGATCATCCGCACCCAGACCGAGATCGCGGCCAGCGACCTCGACCCCGCGGCGATCATGCAGCTGATCGCCGAGCGCGCCCAGCAGCTGACCCGCTCCAGCAGCGGCGTGATCGAGCTTGCCGAAGGCGAGGACATGGTCTACGCGGTGACCACCGGCGAGGCGACTCCCTACCTGGGGACCTCGCTGAAACGGGCCACAAGCCTTTCCGGGCTCTGCGTCAGCGAAGGCAGGATCCTGCGCAGCGACGACACCGCCGAGGACCCCCGCGTCGACGCGGTCGCCTGCCGACGGGTCAACGCCGGCTCGATGATCTGCGTGCCGCTCTCCCACCGGGGCGAGACGGTCGGCGTGCTGAAGGTCTACTCGCCGCAGGCGCGCCACTTCGACGACGGCGACGTCGAGACTCTCGAACTGCTCAGCGAGCTGATCGCCGCCCACCTCTCCCACGCCAACCTTTTCGAGGCCGAGTCGCGCGAGAGCCGCCAGGACGCGCTCACCGGCCTCGCCAACCGCCGCGCCTTCGAAGAGCGACTGCCGGTGGAGCTGGCCCGCTTCTCCCGCTCCGGCAGGCCGCTCTCGCTGGTCCTGCTCGACCTCGACGGCTTCAAGGAGGTCAACGACCGCCTCGGCCACCCGGCCGGCGACGAGGTTCTGCGCAAGGTCGCCGCGCTCCTGCGGGACTCCCGGGTGGCCGACGACTGCTTCCGGATCGGCGGCGACGAGTTCGCGATCCTGATGCCGGGGACCACCGCCGAGGAGGCGGAGATCGCCGCGCGGCGGCTGACCGAGGCGGTTGGCGGAGCCGGGGTCGGCGACGGCGGGATCGGCCTCTCCTTCGGAATCGCCACCAGCGAGAGCCTCGACGGCGAGGCGCTGATGGCCACCGCCGACCGGGAGCTGCTTACGGCCAAGGACCGGCTCTACAGTCGCGGTTAGCGCCCCCGGCGAGGGTTGGCAGCCCTCAGGGGCGGCTCTAAGGTGGGCTGATGAGGAGGGCTGTCGCAATCGCCGTGGTCTTGGTGCTCGGCACGAGTGCCGGTAGCGCCCATGGAGCTATCCCGCTCGAAGGCAGCTGGAAGGCCGAAACGTCCGCCGGACTGCCCGTTTCCTTCGGCGTCGCCGGCAGCCGGGTGGTCAACACCCGCTTCAAATTCGATTGGAGCTTCTGCGGGACCTACGAAAACCACAGCCCCAGTGCCAGTCTCGAAGTCGACGCGAGCGGCCACTGGGTCTTCGAGGATCCGCGTGGTCAGACCCTCGAAGCGACCTTCGTCGCTCCCGACCGCGCCGAAGGGAGGGTGATCTCGGTGGAACGGATGCTGCCGAGCTGCCCGCGGACCGAAGCGACGTTCACGGCGATCCCGGTCCCGCCCAACCCGGAAAGCATGGCGGCGGCGCGAGACGGGATCGAAGCCCTCCCCCACGACATCGCCCTGCGCCAGCCGGGGGCGAAGAACACCCTGATCGGCACGGTGCGCGGCAGCCTCGGCGAGACCTTCCGCTTCTTCCTCTTCGTCAACCGCGACGCCGCCGCCCGCCTCCGCAACGTGCCCGGCTACAGCGCCCACGGACCGGACAACTCCCTCCCCGGCCCCGGCCTGACCGGGGGTCCACTGGCCAACACCGACGTGATGTTCAGCACCGTCCCGCGCCGCACCGACACCAAGGCCCAGCGCCGGGAGCGCCGCCAGATCCTCGCCGCCGTCAGGGACACGATCTGCCTGCGCCAGACCGGCGCGCCCTGCCCGTCGTAGAATCGGGTCCGCGCGGACGTAGCTCAGTTGGTAGAGCGCAAGCTTCCCAAGCTTGAGGTCGCGGGTTCGACCCCCGTCGTCCGCTTCTTCGGTTGATGGCACTTCCTAGATGCTCGAGCTAGAAGGGAGCCGCTAAAGCGGCTCCCTTCCCCTGTGCGTAACCCCTGACGATTTGGCAGGCGAAAGGGCTCGTGGGTCATCTGGTGCTCGAGAGACCCATCCTTGACAGGAACACTCCTCCGCACCACCGCCACTTAGGCGGTCTTGACGATGTGGATGCTCGGCAGCTCGTGCTGCGTCCCCTCGATCCTCATGTCGGCTCACCCCCTCGTTTGATCAAAAATATTTGAGCGAGATTACTAGAACACCTTCCACCAATAGAGGGCGACCTAGGATGTTGTGCGTCGACCCAAGAGAAACTGCCGGGTACGCGGTTAAGCTCGAATGCTCAACCAAGCTTGAAAGGAGCAGCGGGGCAATGCCAAAGCGCACCAAGGGAGCGGGGCTTGACCTAGTAGGAGCAGATGAGGAGCAGCCCAAGTCAGATCGGCGGGAGGGGGCAAAGACCAACCGCATCACCGCCATGTCCCACCCGCTTCGAGGCCGGATTCTCCGTGTCCTGTTCGAACGCGATGTGATGAGCCCGGCGCAACTGAGCCGGGAGCTGCATGCCGAGCTTTCAGATGTGAGCTATCACGTTCGCGCCCTAGTAAAACTTGGGTGCGCCGAGGAAGTCAGTACGCGGGCTGTTCGAGGGGCCCTGGAGCACTTCTATCGGGCAATCGAGCGACCGCTGATAGATACGGATGAGTTCGAAGAGTTGGACCCGTTCATTGCCGAAGATCTGGTCTGCCAAGCAATACAGAGGATTCTTGACGACTTTGTTGATTCGCGCCAAGCGGAAATGGTGGGCTACGACAAAGATTTTCATATCTCTAGGACCCCGCTGATTCTTGACGAGGAGGGCTACAAGGAAGGAATGCAGGCCTTCGAACGCTGTCGCCGCGAGATGTCGAAGATCGAACAGAGGAGCGCCGAAAGGCGGGCCGAATCGGGGGCGCCGGGTATTTCGACTTCCGCCGACCTTCTGTTCTTCAAAATGCCGAGCGCATCCCTCGACAACTAGCAGGAAAGAGGGCCACCGAACGCTGGAGAGCGTTCGAACGACACAGCGTTGACAACCAAAAGCCCGATTCGGAATTGTGGCCGCCACTCAGTTGACCACAACCAGCGGGGGTGCCGAATGGGCAAGAAGGACGAGGGGCGCGATGTCGATCAGCAGATGGTCCGCGCGCTGGCGCATCCCCTGCGAGTGGAGATCCTGCGGCTTCTGGAGGAGGGTCCGAGCGGGCCCAAACGCCTTGCGGATCGCATAGGCGAGAGGCTCGGGAACGTCTCCTACCACATGAAAGTGCTTCTCACCTGCGATTGCGTCGAGCTCGTGGAAACGATCCCGCAGCGGGGGGCCGTTGAGCACATCTACAGCCTGAAACCGGATGGGGCCATCGGGTCCCGGACGTGGAAATCTCTCCCGGCAGCGCTGCGGACTCGGTACGCCGGCACCGCCTTGGCGGACTTCACCACGCGGGCGGTCGAAGCCCTGGACGCCGGCACCACTGGAACCCGCGAGGGATCGGGCGTCACCTGGCTACCGCTGAATGTGGACGAGCAGGGCTGGAAGGAACTGCGAGGGGTGCTCGGCAACGCCGAGAAGAGATTCCGGGCCGTTGCCGACAAGAGCGCGGAACGCATGGTGAGCCCGAGGGACGGAATCCCGGTGATCGTCGCTGTAGCCGCCTTCGAGCTCGCGAGCGGGAACGACGTCGATCCCTCGTGAGGAACCTCCGTCCTACGGTTTCGATCGTCGGCGGGGGCATCGGCGGATTGATCGCCGCACTGGCCTGCGCCGAGCGGGGTCATCCGGTCGAGTTATTCGAGGCCAACGGTCAGCTGGGCGGGCGGGCCCGGACCACGGAGCGACCCTTCCTTGCAAACCTCGGCCCCCGCGCCCTCTACGCCGACGGCCCGATGTGGGCCTGGCTGCGGGAGCGCGACCTCCTGCCTCCCACCGCCAGGCCCGACCTCCGCAGGTTCAGGACGATCGAGGCAGGGCAGGCGAAGCTGCTGCATCCGCCTCTTCTGCGGGCCGCCCTCGGCCTCCCGCGCACCGCGCCGCCGGATCGCGACTATCGCTCCTGGGCAAGCGAGCGCGTGGGCGAGCGCGGTGCCGCGGCGGCCGTCGGATTTGTCTCGCTTCCGACATTCGACCACGATCCGGGCCGGCTCAGCGCCGCCTTCTGCCATCAGCGCTTCCGGCGCCTGACCATGCGGGCCGGTTCGGTGCGCTACGTACTCGGCGGCTGGACAGTGCTGGTCGATCGCCTGGCCGAGCGAGCCCGGCAGGCCGGCGTTCGGATCGCCACCGGCAGCCGGATCGAGAGGCTCCCCGGGCCGCCCGCGATCGTCGCGATGTCGCTGGCGGGCGCGAGCCGGCTTCTGGGCGCAAATCTGGCCTGGCCTGGCGCGAGCACGGTGCTTTTGGACCTGAGCCTGGTAGGCACCCGGCGATGGCCGGCCTCTGTGGTCGACGTCGGCGCCAACGTCTATGCCGCGCGCCCCTCCCACAGCGACCGCAGTCTCGTCGCCGGGCGCCGCGAGCTGATCCAGGCAAGCGCGGGAAAGAGGCCGGGCGAGTCGATAGAGGCCGCCACCGCCCGCATCGAGACCTCGCTGGACGCCGGCTTCCCGGGCTGGCGGGAAGCGGAGGCCGGGCGCCGGCGACTGCTGGTCTCTGAGTCCTCCGGCGCCCTAGACCCTGTCGGCACCTGTTGGCGGGACCGGCCCCGCGTCGAGAGGGGCAGCGGCGTCTATCTCGTCGGCGACTCGGTAGCGGCGCCGGGGATGCTGAGCGAGGTGGCGTGGGCCAGTGCGATGCAGGCGGCCTGCCGGATCGCAGGGGATGGGCCCCGACGGACGGATTCCCGGTGATCGTCGCAGTCCGAGGCGTGGACGCTGGCCAGGTACTGCGCGAAATGGACGAGGTGGTCGCGGTAACGCTCGAGCGTCGTGACTCCGACGCCGGCGTGGTTGCATTCGACTGCCTCGTGGATCAGCTGCTCATTCGGGAGACCCATTAGTAGGGCACGGCTGGTTTCGAACCGGCGGTTCCTGCCAGGTCGCGAACCGAAAGAACCAGGCTCGCTTCTTGTTCTTCCAACCTACTTCACGGCCAGGCGCCCGGACGTAGGTTGCCAACTCGCCGGGAGCGCCTCCCCACCCGCCATCAGCGCGGCGCAGCCGCCACAATTGGCGGTGGGGAGGCCGACCGAAGGGCAAACCTCGGGCTTGCCGGCGAGCCTCCGTCCCAGGCACGATCAGCGAACACCTGTGCGGATCGTTCCTATGTCAAGCGAACTCCTCTGAGAGTCAACGGGTTGGCTGGGGATATCGACATCGAGAAAGGGAGAAACAGCAATACGATGCTGGCCGTGCAGGATCGGAAGCCGAGCCGAGTGGAGAAGCCGTGGGGCCACGAGGTTTGGTGGGCTGACACCGATGCGTATGCCGGCAAGCTCCTGCACGTCGATGCCGGCCATCGGCTCTCGCTTCAGCTGCATCGCGAGAAGGACGAGACGTCCTACCTGCTCTCCGGGCGGCTGCGCCTCACGCGAGGTCCAAGCGCCGAGGATCTGCATGAGCAGGAGATCGGCCCTGGATTTGCCTGGCGGGTGGAGCCGGGGACGGTGCACACCATCGAGGCGATCGAAGACTCGGTCGTGCTGGAGGTCTCCACGCCTCATCTCGATGACGTCGTGCGCCTTCAAGACCGCTACGGCCGCGCTGACGCCGAGTCCTAGACGGGTGCCGCTGAGGGCTCCTGCAGCGCCCTCCAGACGACCCGCACCAAGTGGCGTTTGAGGCAGCGGAAAGCCTCCCTGGTGGACTTGCCCTCGGCGCGCTTTTTGTCGAGAAAGGCACGCGCGGGCGGATGCACCCGCGCCTGGGTCAACACCACCTGGTGAAGCGCCGCGTTCAGTTTGCGATTGCCCATGCGCGAGAGCCGATGGCGGCGCACCCTTCCTGAGGAGACCTCGATCGGCGCGCAGCCGGCGTGGCGGGCAAGCTGGGCGTCGGTGGCGAAGCGAGCGCCTCCGGTCTCGACCAGGAGTCGAGCGGCGATCAGATCGCCGACGCCGGAGATCGCCAGAAGGCCGGGCGCCAGCGGGCGGATCAGCGTCGCGATCTCCGCGCGCAGCGCCAGCTCGGCGCGGGTGATCTCGCCGATCCGGGTCAACAGCTCGCGGCAGATCCGCACCTGCACCCCGGCCCCATGGCGCCCGAGGCGTTGAGAGAGGCCACGTCGGGTCGCCTCGCGGTTCAAGGTGCGAGCCATCGGCTCCAGGCTCGGGTCCAGTTCGTGAAGATGCCAGCGCAGCCGGGAGACGATCGCGGTGCGCTCGGAGACCAGATCCTCGCGATGGTCGACTAGCAGCTTCAGCTCGCGCAGCTCGGGTCGGTGGGTGGCGTGTGGCAGGTCCGGCTCGCGCAAAGCCGCGCGAGCGATCGCCAAGGCGTCGATCGAGTCGGACTTGCCGAAGGTGCGAGCCGATTTGCGCGTTCCAACCATCAGCCGCGTGCCGACCCGCAGGACTAGCTCCTGGCGAGCCAAGAGGAAGCGCTCCAAGCGCCCGGAGACGTTGCGCACGTCCTCCAGGGCAAAGCGCAGCTCTCCATCGGCGAGCTGGTGCGCCCAAGCGTGAAGCTGTTCGGCCCCTGCATCTGTGGCTGGCACCGTCAGCTCGTCTATGAACTGGCCGGTGGTGTCTTCGACCGCAGCCGCGGTGTGGGTGCCTTTGTGGGGGTCGATGCCGATCGTGATCACTGCTGGGCGCCTCCTGGGCTCGGTTTGTCCTCGGATTGCGGATCGGCGGCGGACAGAACCGGGGTTTGGCAGCAGGCTCCTATTAGGTCACGCCGTCGCTCCTTCGACGCGGCGGGCGACACGATCCCATCGGCCAGCCCCAAAAGGCGGCGAGATAATGCGGAGTCACCCCGCCGCGCCGAGGACGCTAGGCCGGTGGCTGGACGTGATCGCCACCGCGCTCGGAGGCATGGAACCACCCGGTTCATAATGTGTCGGTCCTCCAGTTGGAGGGCCGAGGTGGCCGTAGTGATAGGGCGTGAGGGGGTTCTGCAGTTGCGGTTGAGTTCGGGCCGGTGGGCCTAGCTCTATCTGATGGCTAAGCACTGGAGTCATCGCTGACTTGAATGACTGTGCCAGGGCTCTGCTGGGCGTTGATCTCAGGTAGGAGGTGCCCTCGACGCCACATCTTCGGGCGAGACCGCGCCAATGAACACCAGCTTGTAATCGCGGCGCTCGTCCGGGGGCGAGGAGAGCAGCACCTCTTCGTCGTCCTCGCTCATCCCCAAAGTGGCCAAAGTCTGAATTCCAGCCGCTCGCATCGCCTCTCGCACCTCGCGCTCAGGTCGATAGCGCTCTAACTGCCGGATTGGCTCATCGAGCCGATCGCCTGCGATCTCGACTTCGAAAACGGATGGCGAGACTTCACCCCGACCGCTCCAAACCCATCGCGATCCTCGGTACTCAACCTCTCGGACCCCGGAATGTCCACTGGCAAAAGCCGAGCTGGAGTTTACGTCGAAGACAAGCAGGCCATTCTCTGCGAGGTTCGCCCGCATCCCGGCGAGCGCAAGAATGAGGTCGCCATCGCCCAGCAAGTAGTTCACGGAGTCGTTGAGCGAGAGCACAAGGTCGAAGTCGCCCAGATGGGGCAGATTCCGCATATCCGCGATTTCCAAGGCAACGTCAGCGCCTCCCTCCTGGGCGGCGCGCTCCAGCATGGCCGGCGAGAGATCGCAGCCGCAAACCTTCCATCCCCGACGCAGAAGCGGTCGGAAGGCCCGGCCGGTGCCGCATCCAACATCCAGAGCCCAACCGCCTTCTCGCAGTCCATGCTTGCGCAACTCGGGAAGCAGAGCGCTCCCAAGCCACATCTCGTAGTCGTTTGCGTGGGTGAAGTCGTTATAGACCGCAGCCAATGCCTCGTATGCCACCAGCGCTGGGTCGACTGCCATAGCGAGCCGAGACTAGCCTCTCGCGCCGCCGAAAGGACCCGCGTTGCTCCCTTGTCGAGCGAAGCGGCGTCGGTTAACGCTCGGAGGGTCTGGGTACCCTCGTCGCGCCCCCTAGACGGGGCACGCGAACGGAGCTGGGGGGAGCGTTGAAACTCTCCCCAGCCCGTCCTTGCATCTGCTTGCGGCTCAGCCCATCTTGCTTATGGACACAGCCGGAATCGTCGCATCGACGTTGGCGATCTTCATGCGCCTCACCTCCCTTCGCCGGTTGACTCGCTCCGGCCGCTGCACGGCCGAGAGCCCGGCGAGGGAGTTTCGTCAGGAATGCTGACAAGTCAACGATGCTGACGATACTCACCTGGTATCTAATGGAAATGCTCAGTAAGCTGCCGAGCGATCAAGGGTTTGAGTTGTCCGCTATGAAGGGAGCAGACGGTGAGCAGTAGCGGCGAAGAGCGCGCGGCCGTCGCCACCAAGTTGCATAAGGCACTCCGCGACCCAACTCGGGCATGGGTCTTGGCTCAGATAAACGATGCGCCAGCTGCGGCTGTTGACCTAGAGGCGCGTTCCCGCCAGCTTCCAGAGGGCGAAATCCCGCGGCAGCGAATCAGCTACCACCTAAACATGCTGGTCAAATATGAATGCGCTGAACTCATCGACATTGTTCAGGGTTCGCGAGGCGCCATGAAAAAGATTTATCGCGGAACCACGCCGGTTCTCGTTATGCCGCCCGAGTGGGCGCAGATGGATCGCAGCGACCGGAATGGGTGGAGCATCAAAATCCTCAACGAAGGATTTTTGCGCGCCGAACGAGCGTTGGAGGCAGGCACCTTTGACAAGCGCCTCGATCGAATCGCCGCCAACTACAAACCGCGGCTCGATGAGCAAGGCTGGGCCGAAGCCTGGGAGCTGTTGGCCGAGATTCACCGCCAGTTTGCCCCGGGCGGTCCATTGGAGGCCGCGTCCGAAGCACGGAGTCCGGATCACCTGGATCGAACCACGTTGACCCTCTCCATGTACTTCTATGAGTCACCTCCGGGACGGTCCTAAGAACCGTCAAGAACGTTGACGATAGTTACTCGTTTTTTACGTTGGCACCTGTCGGGCCGATCCCTAACGTTTCCGGCGCATGGATCGGGAGCAGCAGATGCAAGACCTCGCGGGGTCCCCCTGGAAAGGTTCACCCCCGGGTCAGATCAGTACCCCGACGACTTCCTCCCATAATTCACACCCCGAGGCCGTCCATCGCCGCCAAGCACCACGGCACGCCTCCCTGCGTACGCCCGCGGCCGCGATGGACCTCACGGGGGCGACGGCTTCGGGAGGGATGGCCGTCGCCCACCGTCACCACTGATCCCCTATGGCCCTGGACGATCCTCGCCGACTTCCAACGGCCCAGGTACAGGCTCTCGACCACCCCGTAAGACTCGGCATCCTTGGCCTTTTCGCTAAGGATCGAAGGCGATCTCTGGCCGCCGCCGACCTGCGGGCCGCGCTGATCGCGGAGAACCCCGCCGAGTTCGAAAAATACGCGGCGTCCCAGATCGCCTACCACCGCACCCGCTTGCAGGACGCCGAGCTACTTCCGACCTGATGACGGGACGCTACCGCCGGAAACCTCGCGACGGCGAGGAGGCCGCCGCCTTCAAAGGCATGGGGCAGGCCATCACCGTGATCCGAGAGCGGCGCGGCATGGGTCAGGGGGAACTGGCGGCGACGGCCGAGATGACCCCAGCCGAACTGAGGAAGATCGAACGTGGCGAAGCCGATGAGTCATGGGGCGGTATCCGACTCATTGCCAAAGCCCTGGAGATGCCGCTCGGCGCGCTGATGACCGAGGCCGAAGAATTCGCACCCGGTGCCGGCGGTGAAGCCTGGCGACAGAACACTCGAGAAGCCGAAGGGGATAACGCGATCCCAAAACCGCGAAGCGACGCCTCGCAGCCATGACGAGCGTCGTTACCGAGGAGCATGAACGGCAGCTTTGGGAGGAGTTGAACTCGCGTGTCGCCGATGTGGTGCCTGAGGGCACGGATCAGGACGACCGGGAGCGGGCGATCATGCTCGCCCTCATGGGCCACGACCGGCGGTCGCAAGCAATCCCGGTGATCGTCGCTGTGGCCGCCTTCGAGCTCGCGAGCGGGAACGACGTCGATCCCTCGTGAGGAACCTCCGTCCTACGGTTTCGATCGTCGGCGGGGGCATCGGCGGATTGATCGCCGCACTGGCCTGCGCCGAGCGGGGTCATCCGGTCGAGTTATTCGAGGCCAACGGTCAGCTGGGCGGGCGGGCCCGGACCACGGAGCGACCCTTCCTTGCAAACCTCGGCCCCCGCGCCCTCTACGCCGACGGCCCGATGTGGGCCTGGCTGCGGGAGCGCGACCTCCTGCCTCCCACCGCCAGGCCCGACCTCCGCAGGTTCAGGACGATCGAGGCAGGGCAGGCGAAGCTGCTGCATCCGCCTCTTCTGCGGGCCGCCCTCGGCCTCCCGCGCACCGCGCCGCCGGATCGCGACTATCGCTCCTGGGCAAGCGAGCGCGTGGGCGAGCGCGGTGCCGCGGCGGCCGTCGGATTTGTCTCGCTTCCGACATTCGACCACGATCCGGGCCGGCTCAGCGCCGCCTTCTGCCATCAGCGCTTCCGGCGCCTGACCATGCGGGCCGGTTCGGTGCGCTACGTACTCGGCGGCTGGACAGTGCTGGTCGATCGCCTGGCCGAGCGAGCCCGGCAGGCCGGCGTTCGGATCGCCACCGGCAGCCGGATCGAGAGGCTCCCCGGGCCGCCCGCGATCGTCGCGATGTCGCTGGCGGGCGCGAGCCGGCTTCTGGGCGCAAATCTGGCCTGGCCTGGCGCGAGCACGGTGCTTTTGGACCTGAGCCTGGTAGGCACCCGGCGATGGCCGGCCTCTGTGGTCGACGTCGGCGCCAACGTCTATGCCGCGCGCCCCTCCCACAGCGACCGCAGTCTCGTCGCCGGGCGCCGCGAGCTGATCCAGGCAAGCGCGGGAAAGAGGCCGGGCGAGTCGATAGAGGCCGCCACCGCCCGCATCGAGACCTCGCTGGACGCCGGCTTCCCGGGCTGGCGGGAAGCGGAGGCCGGGCGCCGGCGACTGCTGGTCTCTGAGTCCTCCGGCGCCCTAGACCCTGTCGGCACCTGTTGGCGGGACCGGCCCCGCGTCGAGAGGGGCAGCGGCGTCTATCTCGTCGGCGACTCGGTAGCGGCGCCGGGGATGCTGAGCGAGGTGGCGTGGGCCAGTGCGATGCAGGCGGCCTGCCGGATCGCAGGGGATGGGCCCCGACGGACGGATTCCCGGTGATCGTCGCAGTCCGAGGCGTGGACGCTGGCCAGGTACTGCGCGAAATGGACGAGGTGGTCGCGGTAACGCTCGAGCGTCGTGACTCCGACGCCGGCGTGGTTGCATTCGACTGCCTCGTGGATCAGCTGCTCATTCGGGGGACCCACCAGTAGCTCCTCGGATGGGCACGGCTGGTTTCGAACCAGCGACCTCTCGCGTGTGAAGCGAGCGCTCTCCCACTGAGCTACGCGCCCGGGACGGGGATTGTACGACGGACGGCTTAGGCGGTTGCGACTGCTGCGTCGCTAGGTGCCTCGCCGCGGGAGCGTTGGCGCAGCGCCATGCCTACGAACGGGTAGATCAAGGTCGAGAGCATGGCGGCGCCGACGAGCCCGGCGGCGGTTGAGGTTTTCATGTGTCCCTGGTCGGTGGCGATCGTCGTGATCGCCACCACCAGCGGCAGCTCGGTGGCCGAGTAGAAGGCGAGGGCGGCGCGGTCCCGCACGCTCAGCACGCTGCGGTAGAGCAGCATCGCCGGCACCCCGCGGACGACGAGGAAGAGGCCGAGGAAGAGGAACAGCTTGGCGATTGCTTCCGCCGAGCCGAGCGCGGCGAGGTTGAACTCGATGCCGCTGGTGACGAAGAAGAAGGGGACGAAGAAGCCGAAGCCGACCGCGGTCAGCTTCGACTCGAACACCTGCAGCTCGTGCCCCTTCAGCGCCAGCCGGGTGATCATCCCGGCGACGAAGCCGCCGAGCAGGATGTCGAGGCCGAGCGTGCCCGCGAGCAGGACGAGGCCGAAGACGAGAACGACGGTCACGCGCACCGCCAACTGGCTGCTGGCCTCGAAGGTCCTTTCGAGCGCCGGCCAGCCGCGCCAGGCGTAGCGGACCGAGGCCAGCGCCAGGACGAGGGCGAGGGCGACGAAGGCGAGCAGGATTGCCGCCTCCCGGAAGGGGTTGGTGGTCGAGAGGACCAGGGTCACCAGCAGGATCGGGCCGAACTCGCCGGCGCCTCCGGCGGCGAGCAGGTGGGTGCCGAAGCGGGTCTTCAGCTCGCCGTTGTCGCGGAGGATCGGGATCAGCGTGCCGATCGCCGTCGTCGCCATCGCCGAGCCGGTGTAGAGGAAGGAGACGATGACGCCGGCGGCGGCGAGGATGCCGCCGAGGCCGTAGGCGAGGACCACCGAGAGCAGCCAGCCGAAGGCGCCGAGCCGCAGCGGCGCTCCCTTGATCCGCTGGAAGTCGATCTCGTAGCCGGCGAAGAAGAACAGCATCCCGAGGCCGAGGTTGGAGAAGAATTCGACGAAGTCGTCGCTGTGGGCGAGGCCGAGGATTTCGGGCCCGATCAGGATCCCCATCACCAGCTCGATCACCACGACCGGAGGGGCGAAGCGCTTCGGGACAGCGGCGACGGTGATCGCCGCGATCGCGGCGACGGTGACGATCGCGAAGAAGGAGCCGGAGTCGACCTCTATCGCTGCGGTGGGCAGGGCCAGCAAGGGCGACATCCTATGGTCGGGCCGCTAGGATCACCAGCGGACCGTGCTAGGTGGGGAATCAGCGGTGCCCTGTCACCCGAAATCCGCTTAGCGGGGCCGACTACCGTTCCGAGGGACTGGCCGTCGGGGTCAGTGCGTTGTGGCGGCGTTGACGGCCGGGTCCTGCGCGACGTGGGCACGCGAACCAGGTCAGGTCCGGAAGGAAGCAGCCTTAAGCGGATGCCGCGGGTGCCGCAGGCGAGCCCGGCCCGAGCCATAAGCAGCGGACACGCCCGGTGACCTCGTTTCGAAGGACGGGTGCACGGTCCATATCTTCAGCAGGCCCTGGTCAGTCGATCAGGCGCTTTTGCATCTGGTGGATCGCGACCCGCCAGGTGACCAGGGCGAAGGCGACGAGGAAAGCGAAGCGGAGGATGTCCTCCCACTGGTAGCCGAAGGCGCCGCCGCGAACCAGTTCGACCAGCTGGTGCAGCGGATTCGCCTGCGCCACGATCTGCACCCCCTCGGGCAGGCCGTCGATCGGGAAGAAGGTGCCGGCGACGAGGAAAAGGGGCGTGACGAACAGCGCCGTCACGTAGTTGAACTGATCGATCTTGGCGACGGTCGCCGCCATCGCCACCCCGAAACCGGCGAAGCCGAGGGCGGTGACGAAGGCGAAGATAGGCACCAGCAGCATTCCCAGCTCCGGGTCGAGTCCCCAGAAGAAGGTGACGACGAGCGGCACGCAGCCGTAGACGGCTGAGCGGGTCGCGATCCAGAGCATCTCGGCGCTGACCAGCTCTTCGACGTCGACCGGGGCCGCCAGGATCGCTTCGTAGGTGTTCTGGAAGCGGTGCTTGACGAAGGTCCCGAACATCGACGGCAGGGCGCTGGAGAAGATCACCGCGGTGGCCACCATCCCGGTGCCGACGAATTGGATGTACGGGATGCCTTCGACTTCGTCGACCAGGGTCGCGCTCAGGCCAAGTCCGAACGCAAGCAGGTAGACCAGCGGTTCCAGGACGCTGGAGAAGGTCGTGCCCTTCCAGTAGGTCTGGAAGTTGGCGACCTCGCGGCTCATCACCCCGGCGATCGCCGCCGGTTCGAGCCGGCGCATCGTCCGCCGGCCGGGCCCCGCTTCCGCGCTCACTCCGCCTCCTCGCCCGTGAGCAGCACGAACACGTCCTCGAGGGTGGCGGCCCGTACTACCGCTTCCTCCGGGATGGCTCCGTCCTCGGCCTGCTCGGAGCCGACGATCGCGATCGCCGGGCCGGCCGGTCGCACCCGCAGCCCGGCCCCCTCGGCGGTCTGCCGCAGTTCGGCCAACCGCTGCGGCGGCGCGTAGACCTCGGCGGTCTGGCGGCCGGCGTGCTGGGCGATCAGGTCGCCGGGCCGGCCGCGACTGATGATCTTGCCCTTGTGCATGACCGCCACCTCGTCGGCCAGTCGCTCGGCCTCCTCGATGTAATGGGTCGACATCAGGATCGTCGTCCCGCGCGCTTTCAGGTCGCCGATCAGGGTCCACAGCTCGGTCCGGATCTGCGGGTCGAGTCCGACCGTGGGCTCGTCGAGGAGGACCAGCCGCGGCTCGTGGACGAGACCCCGCGCGAGCAGCAGACGGCGGCGCATGCCGCCGGAGAGCTTGTCGACGGCCTCGCGGCGGCGGTCCTGCAAACGGGCCAGGTCGAGGCAGCGGTCGACTGCCGCGCCGACGTCCTTGACCCGGTAGAGGCGCGCGTAGACGGCGAGGTTGTCTTCGACCGTCACGTCGACGTCGAGGTTGTCGAGCTGGGGAACGACTCCCATTTCGGCCCGCGCCGGCTTCGACTGCCCTGGCAGCTCGTAGCCGAGGACCCGCAGCTCGCCCGAGTCGGCGATCGCCTGCCCGGTCAGCAGCCGCATCGTCGTCGACTTGCCGGCTCCATTGGGGCCGAGCAGGCCGAGGCAGATGCCTTCCGGCACCTCGAGGTTGAGCCCGTCGACCGCGGTGATCGGGCCGAAGGTCTTGACTACGTTTCGCAGCTCGATTGCAGCCATCGATCTGATGGTTTCACGAGCGGACCTTTGGCAGACTGGCGCCGATGCTGGACGAGCACTGGATCCGGTCGCTGCACGTCGAGTCGATGCGGCGCGCCGACCTGCACCGCGAGCGCGAGCCGCACGTCCTCTTCCAGGCCTCGACTGTCGGCGCCCTGCTCGAGGGCGCCTTCGACGGCGACCTCAGCTTCGCCGAGCTGGCCGAGCACGGCGACCTCGGGCTGGGGACTCTCAACCATCTCGACGGCGAGATGATCGCTCTGGACGGCGCGTTCTTCCGTGCCGACGTCGAGGGGCGGGTCTGGCCGGTCGCACCGGAGGAGCGGACGCCGTTCGCCGTGGTGACCCGCTTCGAGCCGACCATCGACGAGCGGCTGCTCGGAGCCGAGCGCACGCACGAGGAGCTACTTGCCCGCCTCGACGAGCTGGTGCCGGCGGGGGCTTCGTCCTGCGCGATCCGTCTCGACGGCCGCTTCCCCCTCGTCCGCGCCCGCTCGGTGCCGCGCCAGAGCCCGCCCTACCGGCCGCTGACTGAGGTCGTCGCCGACCAGCACGTCTTCGAGCTCGCCGACGTCGAGGGGACGATGCTCGGTTTCCGCTTCCCCAGCTACGCCGAGGGGATCGAGGTGGGCGGCTACCACCTGCACTTCGTCAGCGCCGACCGCAGCCGCGGCGGCCACGTGCTCGACTCGCGGACGGGCGAGCTGCGGGCGCGGATCGACCCCTCCGACGACCTCCACGTCGAGCTGCCGCCCGAGGTCGAGCTGGCGGACCCGGACCTGGCCGAGGCGACGCACGCCGCGGTCGCCGCGGTCGAGCGCGGCTAGCTCAGCAGCGGCGGTAGACGACCCAGGAGTCGTTGGCCGCGACCCGCTCGAAGCCGTCCGGGACCGGGAAGGTCGGGTCGGTCGGGTCGTTGGGGTCGAGGATGAAGTTGTGGATCACGAAGGGGGAGGCCGGAGCGACGAAGTACCCGCGCCCGGCGATCTCTTCCTCGCTGGCGCTGACGATTTGGGTCGGCTTGACGTCGAGGTTGAAGGCGAGGCGGGGGACGGCGCGGTGGTTGGGGACGGCGACCTTGCCGCAGAGCGGCTCGAAGGCGCCGTCGTCGACCAAGGCCGAGAGGTCGCGCTCGATACGGGCCTGGTTGGTCAGGTCGGTGTCGACCTTTGAGTCGAGGTCCCACTGGTTCGGCGTCCAGATGAGGAACATCGCCAGGAGGATCGCGGCGAAGACCTGCCAGTGGCGGCGCCAGGGATGGTCCGGCTCCAGTAGCCGCCAGCCCAGCAGGCCCACCCCGGCGAAGATCGCCAGGATCGCGGCGGCGAGCATCGTGTAGCGGGGGAGAATCGCGAGGCCGCCGCAGGCGAGCAGGGCGAAGGCGCCGAGGGCCAGCGCGGCGGCGGCGATGCCGAGTAGTGAGCGGCGGCGGAGGAAGGCGAGGCCGAGGACGACGCCGCCGAAGGCGCCGACCATCCCCGGCCACTGCAGGACCTCGCCGAGGCGGCGGGGGCCGTAGAGGACGAGGTCGACCGGGCCGGTCTGGCGTTCGAGGGTCTCTACCGTTTCTTTGGTGCCGGTCCATGAGTAGGTGGGAGAACCGGTGGTGATCAGGTCGAAAAGAGCCCAAACCACCGGCCCCGCCAGCGCCAACACCCCCAGCCAAACCAACTCGCCGACGGGACGATTTGCGGTTAGACCAACCGCTTTTCGTCCCGTCGGCGTGCGGTCGACGGCGAGGTAGAGCCAGTAGGCGATCGCGAACAGCCAGGCCTCGGGTCTCAGGAGGCCGGCTAGGGCTAAGAGGGCTAGGACTGGCCAGCCTGCTCTTGGCTTCTTGGTCTCTACCAGGAGGGCTGCCAGGCATAGGGCTATGTAGGGGAGGTCGATGTAGGCGCGGAGGCCGTTGGAGAGGAAGGGGGCTCGGGTCAGGACGATGGCTGCGGCTGCGGCGCCGATCCAGCGGTCGAACCAGATCTCGCCGAGGCGGTAGACGAAGTAGCCGATCAGGCCCAGCGCGGCGTAGGCGCCGATCATCGTCAGGGTGATCATCCCGTCGCCCAGCGGGGTGGTCACCAGCCCCCACAGCTCGGTCAGCGGGTGCGGCGTCGGCGGCAGGGCGGCGCCCATGTCGGGGCTTTCCAGGTGGGCGAGTTCCCGTCCCCAGACCAGCGCGTAGATCGTGTCGTAGTTGGGGAAGCCGACCGGGAAGAGCAGCAGCAGCACGCCGCTCACCGCGGCGACCCAGGCGGCGGGTGTCAGCCAGTTGCGGGCCCCCTTCGGCACGGGCGGGACCGTATCGGGCCTCCATCAAAGGGGGTGTCTGAGCAGGCGGGGTCATATTGGCCCTTGAGCTCAGACACCCCCTCCGGCGCGGTGGCTGGCCGTGGATACACTCAGCCAGAGCCGATGAGCGAGTCGACTTCCCTCTACCGACGCCACCGCCCCGGGTCCTTCGACGAGGTCGTGGGGCAGACCCACGTCGTCCGCACCCTGCGCAACGCGGTCGAGCAGGGCAAGGTCCACCACGCCTACCTCTTCGTCGGCTCGCGCGGGACCGGCAAGACCTCGATGGCGAAGATCCTGGCCAGATCGCTGAACTGCGAGCGCGGCGGCCCGACCGTCACCCCCTGCGGCGAGTGCGAGTCCTGCGTGACGATCGCCGCCGGCACTTCGGTCGACGTGATCGAGATGGACGCCGCCTCGAACCGCTCGGTCGACGACGTCCGCGACCTGCGCGAGCGGGTCGCCTACGCGCCCACCGGCGGCCGCTGGAAGGTCTACATCCTCGACGAGGCGCACATGCTGACCAAAGAGGCCTGGAACGCCTTCCTCAAGACGCTCGAGGAGCCGCCGCCGAACACCGTCTTCGTCCTCGCCACCACCGAGTCGCACAAGGTTATGGCGACGATCGCCGACCGCTGCCAGCGCTTCGACTTCCAGCGGCCCTCGCTGGAGCAGATCTCCGAGGTGCTGGACCGGGTGGCCGCGGCCGAGTCGATCCAGGTCGACGAGGGGGCCGTGGCGATGATCGCCCGCTCGGCCTCCGGCAGCTTCCGCGACGCGCTCGGCACCCTCGATCAGCTGGTCGCCTTCGGCGGCAGCCACGTCGAGCTGAAGGACGTCCTGGAGATGCTCGGCGCCGCCGACGCCGACCTGCTCTTCGAGGCGGTCGACGCGGTGATCGCCGAGGATCCCAAGGGGGTCCTGATCGGGGTCGAGAGGATGGCCCGTTCCGGCCGCGACCCGTCCCAGTTCGCCCGTGACCTCCTCGCCCACCTTCGCCACCTGCTGATCGTCCAGACGACCGGTGAGGTCCCGACCAGCTTCGTGGTGACCGCCACCGACACCGCCCGGATGCAGGCCCAGGCGGCCGCGATCAAGCCGGCCAACCTGATCCGCACCATCGACGAGCTGGCCGACGCGCTCACCGCAGTCCGCGAGGGCGACGACGCGCGCATGGCAGTCGAGATAGCCCTGCTCAAAGCCGCCCGCCCCGACCTCGACCCGGACACCGCCGGGTTGCTTCGGCGCATCGAGCGACTCGAGCAAGGGACGGGGGGCTCTCGGGCCGAAGCGCCCCCGGCTGACGACCCAGCTCCGGCGCCGTCAGAAGACCCACCTCCAGCCGAAGAGGAAGAGGCCGAGGTCGCGCCGTCAGCCGAAGACGCTCCTCCGGTGGGTGGCGACGATGCTGAGGACTCTCCCGGTAGGGAGAGCCCAGCATCGGAGACAGGACCCGCCGGCCAGCAGCCTTTGTCCCTAGAGGAGGTCCAGCGCGTATGGCCCGCTGTCTTGCAAAAGCTGAGCGAGACGGCGCCCGCCCTGGCCAGTTGCCTGGAGGGAGCGCGGCCCGTGAGCTTCGGCGACGAGGGACTTCAGGTCGGGTTCCCCCCGGACATGACTTTCAACAAACGCAAGGCGGACAGTTCGGACCGCCGGGATACGGTGGCGGCGGCGTTTGCCGCGGTTACCGGCACGGGGCTGCGACCCACTTATGTGCTGCTGGACGGGGAGGCGCCGCCGGACACGCCCGCCCCGGGCAGCGATGAGATCGACGAGGAGCAGCTGCTTGAGCGGCTGAAGAGCGAGTTCGACGCGGAGGAGGTCGGTTAGGTGGCACGTGGAGGCGGACCCGGAGGCTTCGACATCCAGGGCCTGATGAAACAGGCGCAGCAGATGCAGGCCGAGATGATGGAGGCGCAGGAGAAACTCAAAGACGAGGTCGTCGAGGCGAGCGCCGGCGGCGGCATGGTCAAAGTGAAGATGGGAGGCGACCTGACCCTGCGGGAGATCGTCATCGACCCCGAGGCGATCGACCCCGAGGACGCGGAGATGCTGCAGGAGATGGTCCAGGCGGCTGTCAACGAGGGTCTGCGCGCGGCGCAGGAGCTCGCCAGCTCGAAGATGGGCGGCATCGCCGGCGGCGACCTCGGCGGCCTGGGGGGCATGCTCGGTTGAGCGAGGGACCGGCACCGCTGGCCCGCCTCGTGGCCGAGCTCTCGCGGTTGCCGGGCATCGGCCAGCGGACCGCACAGCGGCTCGCGTTCCACCTGCTGCGCGCCCCCGACGAAGAGGCCTTCGCCCTCGGCGAGGCGATCCGCGAAGTGAAGGAGAAGGTCGGCCTCTGCGAAGAATGCTTCAACCTCGCCGAGGGCTCGCTGTGCCGGATCTGCGCCGACCAGAACCGCGACCGGGCGACGATCTGCGTGGTCGAGGAGCCGGCCGACGTGATCCCGATCGAGCGCACCCACGAATACCGCGGCCTCTACCACGTGCTCGGCGGCGCCCTCTCGCCGATCGACGGCGTCGACGTCGAAGACCTGAAGATCGGCGAGCTGCGACGGCGGGTCGAGCGCGGCGGGATCGACGAGGTGGTGCTGGCGACCAACCCGACCACCACCGGCGAGGCCACCGCCCTGCACATCGCCGACATGCTGCGCGGTCAGGTGACGGTGACGCGGCTGGCCAGCGGCCTCCCCGTCGGGGCCGACCTCGAGCACGCCGACGAGGTAACGCTCGGCAAGGCCCTGGCGGGCAGGAGAAGTCTGGAATGAGCGGATAAAGACATTCGTCCTGGACGGGTGTCGAGCCGCAAATTGCGCCTTTTCGAAAATCCGCTGTCCGGGGCTTTCGCCAAGGTCACTGCGTGCCTGACCAGTCGCAGCCCGATCGCCGCAGGAGCGACCGCTCGAGCGCGAGCCGGATCGCGCTCAAGGTCTCCGAGCTGCACGCCGATCTCCTAAGAAGCTTGCACGAGGAGATTGGCACCAATGGGGAGCCCTTCCCCCAAGCTGCGCAGCGGCTGGCAGGGGAGTTCGGCTCGGTAACCGCCGCGGCAATCGACGCCGCGCAGCCGGCCACGTCGGCCGCACCGCCGGTGCCCGCTCCCGAGGAGCCCGGCGAACTGCCCAGCCTCTACCGGCCCGGCCACATGCGCCGCCGGCTCGAGCAGCTGCTGGAGACCAACCGGCGCTACAAACATCCCTTCGGGCTCGCGGTCTTCGACGCCTCGGGGCCCGGCACCCGGCCCGGCGACGTCGCCGGCGGCCAGGAGACGGTCCTCTCGATAGTCGGCGCCGCGCTGCGCGACAGCATCCGCATCGTCGACGAAGCCTTCCGCCTCGAGGAGGACGCGATCTGCGTCCTCGCCCCGAACCTCGGCACGGTCGAAGGGGTGCAGATGTGCGAGCGGCTGCTCGGGCAGCTCGACGGTTTGGAGAAAGCCGGGGGCCTGCGGATCACCGTCTCGGCCGGGGTCGTCGCCTGTCCCGAGCACGGCACCGACGCCGACGAACTTCTGCACAAGGCCGACGCGGCGATGTGGCGCGCACGCGCGGTGGGGCAGCCCGTGGGCGTGGGCGCCTTGCAAGATCGCTAACAGTTTCTGCGAAATCCGTCGATAACCGGTGTAAACCCGCGGAACCGGTGGGAGAATCCTCATCCGGCGCGAAAAGCGCTGCACCGCCACCCGATCGACCTTCTTATCTAAATGCCTGGAATCCGCACCAACGCCGCCGCCGAAGTTCTCGGCGTGAGCCCCAACACCCTGCGCAGCTGGGAGCGTCGCTACGGCTACCCGAAACCGAAGCGGACCGAAGGCAACCACCGCAACTACGAGCTGGTCGAGCTGCAGGCGCTGCGCGACGCTCTGGGGGAGACCGGCAACATCTCCTCGGCGATCGAGCTGGCGCGCCAGCGGCAGGAGGCGCCCGCCAACGACGGCAGCCTCTTCGCCGCCTTCGAGAGCTTCGACGAGACCGCCGCCGACCGCGCCGTGGAGGAAAGCCTCGCCATGCGCTCGCTGGAGCGGACGGTGGAGGAGCTGCTGCTGCCGGCGATCGACAAGCTCGCCGCCGACCCCGAGCGCGAGGCCGAGCTGGAGTTCGCCGCCCGCTGGGCGACCGGTTGGCTGCACGGCGCCCGTCGCCTCGCCTCCGTCGCCGCCCGGCCCGCCGGGATCTTGCTGCTGGACTCGAGTCACGGCCAGGACGCCGAGGAGGTCTACACCCAGGCCCTCGACCTCGCCCTGCGCCGCGCCGGCTTCCGCGTCCTCGTGCTTTCCAACGAGCTCGGCGACGAGCGACTGGACCGCGCCCTCGGCGCGCTGGACCCGACCGCGATCGTCCTCTGCGGCCCCGGCGCCGATACCCAGAGCGCCGTCAAGCTGGTCCGCAAGATCCGCGACCTCGGCTTCGTCGCCCCGCTCTACGGCTACCGCGCCGACGGCCTGATCGGCGCCGCCGTCCCCCCGGCCGGCAACCGGCCGAGCGAGGTCACCGGGATGCTCAACGCGGATCTTCGCCGCCGCGCCACTCAGGCCTTCGCCTGACGCACCCTGACCGGCGCATATCGGCGTCCTCGGTCGCTCGCGTGCAGAGCACGCTTCGCTCCCTGCGTCCTTGATCTGCTTGGTCAGGCTGCGTCAGGAGCCGTCTCGGAGATTCCCCAGCGTTCGTGCAACCTCCGCAGCGGTGCCGGCGCCCACCAGTTCCACTTGCCGAGCAGCTCCATCAGCGAGGGGACGAGCAGGGCGCGGATGATGCTGGCGTCGATCAGGACGGCCAGCGCCGTGCCGACGCCGTTCTCCTTGATGAAGATGATCTGCGAGGTGGCGAAGGCGCCCATCGCGACGGCGAAGAGCAGCGCCGCGGCGGTGACGATCCGCCCGGTCCGCTCCAGCCCGATCGCCACCGACTCCGAGTCCGAGGCGCCGTTGTCGCGCGCCTCCTTGATCCGGGAGAGGAGGAAGACCGCGTAGTCGGTCGAGAGGCCGAAGGCGACCGCGAAGAGCAGGATCGGCATCGTCTGCTCGATCGCCCCCGGGCTCGAATAGTCGAGGAAGCCCTCCAGCCGCCCGTCCTGGAAGATCAGCACCAGCAGGCCGAAGACGGCGCTGAGGTTGAGGAAGTTCATGATCAACGACTTGATCGGCAGGATCACCGAGCCGGTCATCAGGAAGAGGACGATCAGGGTCGAGACGATCACGATCGCCAGTGCGATCGGCAGGTGCTCGGCCAGGCTCGACTGGAAGTCGACGAAGTCGGCCGTCGCGCCGCCGACCAGGACCTCCGTGCCGGGCGGCGTCTGCAGGTCGCGGATCTTCTTCACCGTGGCCTGGCTCGCCTCGGAGATGAATGGGTCGGCGGAGGTGACCTGCAGCGCCGTAACCCCGGGGGAGAGCTGCTGGGGCGGCGCCACGTCGGCGACGCCCTCGACCTGGCTCACCTGGGCCGCGAACCGCTTCGCGCCGGCCGGGCCTCCGCCTTCGACGTCGATCCAGATCGGCGTTTCGCGGTAGGGCGGGAACTGCGAGCTGACGGTGTCGTAGGTCTGGCGGGCGCTCGCCGACTCCGGCAGCACCGTCGGGTCGACCGTGTCGAACTTGATCTGCAGGAAGGGCAGGCCGAGGACGATCAGGAAGAGGGCGGAGAGGGTCGCGATCGGCAGGGGCCGCCGCATCACGAAGCGCGAGAGCCGGTACCAGAAGCCGTGTTCGTCGGGCCGCGCGTCGGCGGCGGCGCGGCGCTGGAGGAACTTCGGGGCGCCGGCGTTGACCCGGTTGCCGAGCAGGGTGAGGACGGCTGGCAGCACGGTCAGCGAGATCAGCGCCGCGAACAGCGCCACCAGGGCTCCGCCGAGGCCCATCGAGTAGAGGAAGCGCTGCGGGAAGACCAGCAGCGAGGCGAGCGCCGCCGAGACCGTCAGCGAGGAGAAGAAGACCGTCCGTCCGGCGGTCGCCAGGACGCGTTTCATCGCCGCCAGCCCCGGCCCGCTCTTGGCGATCTCCTCGCGGTAGCGGGAGACGATGAAGAGGCTGTAGTCGATCGCCAGACCCAGCCCGAGCGCCGTGGTCAGGTTGAGGGCAAAGATCGAGATCGAGCCGACTTCGCTGGCCAGACGCAGGATCAGGAAGGTGCCGACGATCGCCAGGCCGCCGATCATCAGCGGTAACACTGAGGCGACGAGGCTGCGGAAGAAGAGCAGCGAGAGCAGAAAGAGCAGGGGGAAGGCGAGCAGCTCGGCCTTTTTCAGGTCTTCCTCTACCTGCTTGTTGACCTGCTCCTGGGCGACGGCGGCGCCGCCGACGAGGACCCCGGGCTCTTCGTTGAGTTCGTCGGCGATCTCGGCGCCGGCCTCCTGCCAGGGCTTGTCTTCGGTCGCCTTCAGCGCCACCGCGAAGTAGGTCGACTGGCCGTCGTTGGCAACGAAGGCCTTGGATCGGGTGTCGTAGTAGCCGGTCACCGAGGCGACGTCGGGACGGTCGCGCACCTGCTGCTCGAGCGACTCGACTCGCTGCCGGGTCGCGGGGCTGGCCACCGGCGCGTCCTCGACCACCGCGATCACCGCGGGGATCCGCAGGCCGGCTTCCTCCAGCCGGTCCATCGCCTGCACCGTCTCGGTCGCCGGGTCCTCGGCGCCGTACGGGTCGAGCCGGTCGGCGACGCCGCCGCCGACCGCCCCCGCCACGAGGAAGAAGACGAGCGCCAGCAGGGCCACCCGTTTCGCCTTGCCATCTGCGAGCTGCGCCAGGTAATCGAACATCAATCGTTCCTTTCCTCGTGAGCGGAATCGAGGAGCTGCGCCTCCATCCGCTCGCACCAGTCGGCGAACCACTGCGAAAACTCCAAGCCTCCCTGCAGGACGATCATCGGGAAGGGGTCCTCGATCTCCCCTTTCAACTCTTCGATCTCCTTCAGCTGCCGGTGCACGGCGAGCCGCTTGGCCCGCATCGCGCGCAGGATCTCGACCGCCTCGTCCCGCGGCAGCGCGTTGGCGAAGAAGAGCTTCAGCAGCCCTTCGTCGCGCATCTCGAAGGTCTCGGGCGTCTGCCGCAGCCAGGCCCGCAGCTCCTCCTCGCCGTCGGCGGTGATCTCGTAGATCGTCCGTTTACGGCCACCGGTGGGGGAGTCGGAGCCGGTGATCAGGCCCGCTTCCGCGAGCCGTTTCAGCTCCGGGTAGATCTGTCCGTAGCTGGCCGCCCAGAAGAACCGGGTCGAGTTGTCGACCAGGGCTTTGATCTCGTACCCCGACCGCGGTTCGTTGCGGACGAAGCCGAGGATCACGTAGGCGGTCGGGCTCAGTTGCTCCATGTCGCAATCATATATATCGCGTGGATATATCGTCAAGTGTGATCAGGGTCACGTTATGGTCAGCGCTCGGTGTTCAAAGACCAGCAGGAGGAAGGAGCTTCGGATGTCGCTTGACCAGAGCAAGGTCGGCCGGGTCGTGGCCGAACAGATGGAGGCGATCGAGAACGACTACGGCGACGACTGCGAAATCGGCGACGTCTGCACGATCGTCGAGGTGGTCGGCCCGCACGGCTCGCACGTCCGCGTCCGCAGCAGCGACATGCGTCCTCACAGCGGTCTCGGCTTGATCCGGATGGCCGAACAGGCGATGCTCGGCAACCTCGGGGGCTCGGCCGAGTAGGAGCCAGGACGGGCTCCGGACTATCCTCAGGCCAACCATGCCTGGGGATGGATCCGACATCGTCGTGATGAAGTTCGGCGGCACCTCGGTCGCCGGCGCCGAGCAGATCAAGCGCGCCGCGGGGCGGATCGTCGCCGCGCGCGAGGCCGGTAACCGCGTCGTCGCCGTGCTCTCCGCCCGGGGCAAGACCACCGACGAACTGGTCGAGCAGGCGCACGAGATCTCCGCCCGGCCGGTGGCGCGCGAGATGGACATGCTGCTCTCGACCGGGGAGCGGATCTCCTGCGCGCTCTGCGCGATGGCGATCCACGACATGGGCCACGAGGCGATCTCGCTTACCGGGTCGCAGGCTGGGATCGTCACCGACTCCTCCCACACCAAGGCGCGGATCATCGACGTCCGCGCCGACCGCATCGCCGAAGCCCTGCAGCAGGACCGGATCGTGCTCGTCGCCGGCTTCCAGGGCGTCTCGACCGAGAGCCGCGACGTCACCACCCTCGGTCGCGGCGGCTCCGACACCACCGCCGTCGCCCTCGCCGCCGCACTGCGGGCCAGCGTCTGCGAGATCTACACCGATGTCTCCGGCGTCTACAGCGCCGACCCGCGAGTCGTCCCCGACGCCCACAAGCTCGACCGCGTCTCCTTCGAGGAGATGCTGGAGATGTCGGCCTCCGGGGCGGGGGTGCTGCAGCTGCGCTCGGTCGAGTACGCGCGCAACCACAACGTCCGCATCCACTGCCGCAGCAGCTTCGAGGACGGTCCCGGTACCCTCGTCGTCTCAGAGGAAGAGACCATGGAGAACCCCTTCGTAACCGCAGTCACCCACTCCGACAAGGAGGCCCGCGTGACCCTCACCGGGCTCCGCGACGAGCCCGGCGTGGCCGGACGCGTCTTCGGCGCGCTGGCCGATGCCAACGTCAACGTCGACGTGATCATCCAGAACGAGCCCGTCGGCGACGAAGCGCTCGCCGACCTCTCCTTCACCGTCGACCGCTCCGACCTGACCACCGCGAAGGACACGATCGCCGCGCTCGGCGACGTCTCGCTGCGGGTCCTGACCGACGAGCAGATCGGCAAGGTCTCGATCGTCGGCGCCGGCATGCGCTCCCACCCGGGCGTCGCCGCCAAGGTCTTCAAAGTCCTCGGCGAGGAAGGGATCAACATCGAGATGATCTCCACCTCGCCGATCAAGATCTCGTGCGTCATCCCCGCGGATCGCGTCGCCGACGCCGTCAACGCCCTGCACAAGGCGTTCGACCTCGGGGAGGACGCGATCCAGCCCGAGGACCCGACCGGCCCCGGCCACCGGCCGACGGTCGCCGGCTGAGCGCGGTCATACTCGATCGGGATGGCCGCTGACGGATACAGAGTCGGAGTGCTGGGCGCAACCGGGCTGGTCGGCGGCGCGATCCTCGAGCTGCTGGCGGCGCGCGACTTCCCGGTCGCCGAGCTGCGGCTGCTGGCCTCCGAGCGCTCGGCCGGGAAGACGATCGAGTGGAAGGGCGAGACGCTGACCGTGCAGGCGGTGGGCGACTATTCGATCCAGGGCCTCGACGTCGTGCTCTCCTCGGCCGGCGGCTCGGTCAGCGCCGAGTGGACCCCGAAGCTGGTCGCCGCCGGGGCGACGGTCGTCGACAACACCAGCTACTGGCGGATGAAAGACGACGTGCCGCTGGTCGTCTCCGAGGTCAACCCCGACGCCCTCGAGGGCCACAAGGGGATCATCGCCAATCCCAACTGCTCGACGATGCAGATGGTCGTCGCCCTGAAACCGCTCTACGACGCGGCCGGGATCGAGCGGCTGGTGATCTCCACCTACCAGGCGGTCTCCGGCACCGGCAAGGGGGCGATCGACGAGTTGCGCGCGCAGGCGCGCGCCGTCGTCGGCGGCTACGACGTCCCCGAGCCGCAGATCTACCCGCACCAGATCGCCTTCAACGCCCTGGCTCAGGCCGGGAGCTTCCCCGACGGGGACGACCACACCGACGAGGAGCGCAAGCTGATCAACGAGACCCGCAAGATCCTCGGCGACCCCGGAATCCGGGTCAGCGCCACCTGCGTGCGGGTCCCGGTCGAGACCGGCCACTCCGAGGCGGTCAACGTCGAGACCCGCGAGCCACTCGAGCCCGAGCGGGCGCGCGAGCTGCTCGCCGCGGCGCCGGGGGTCACCGTCGTCGACGATCCCGCCGCCGGCCGCTACCCGATGGCGATCGACGCCGCCGGCAAGGACGACGTCTTCGTCGGCCGCATCCGCCGCGACCCCGGCAACGAGCGCGCGCTCGACATCTGGGTCGTCTCCGACAACCTGCGCAAGGGCGCGGCGACGAACACCGTCCAGCTAGGTGAGCTCCTCATCGAGCGGAACCTGCTGAACCGCGGCTGAGCCGGCGCAACGCGAACGGCGCCATCAGCGTCGTCAGCACCGCCATCCCGACGACGACGGCGAACAGCTCGGCGTCGACCACTCCCTCCGCGGCGCCGATCGAGGCGACGACGATCCCCACCTCGCCGCGGGGGACCATGCCGGCGCCGACGATCGCCGCTTCGGTGCGGCCCAGCGGCCGCGCCGCTAGGTAGGCGGGGACGAGCTTGGTCAGCGCGGCGATGACGGTGATCGCCGCCAGCAGCCAGAGCGCGTGGCCGTTCAGCAACGCGCCGAGGTCGAGCTCGATCCCGATGTAGGCGAAGAAGAAGGGCGGGAAGAACCAGTAGAGCGGCCTCACCTCTTCCTCGATCGAGGTGTGGTCCTTGGTCTCGGCGACGATCATCCCGGCGAGGAAGGCGCCGATCAGCGCCGCCAGGCCGATGCTGGCGGAGAAGGCGGCGAGCCCGAGGCAGAGGAGGACGGCAGGCAGCAGCGGCGATTCGGCGAACTGCGGTGCCTCCAGCAGCCGCGGCCTGCTGCTCAGTAGACGGGTGCCACCGAGGGCGAAGAAGGCGACGAAGGCGATCGCGACGCCGAGGGCGAGGGCGATCTGGCCGGCGTCGACCCCGCCGTCGGCCGCCATCCCGACCGCGACCGAGAGCAGGATCAGCGCCAGGATGTCGTCGACGACCGCGGCGCCGAGCACGGTACGCGCCGCCCGCGTGCCGTTGATGCCGAGGTCGAGGAAGGTCGCCGAGGTGATCCCGGCGCTGGTCGCCGCCAGCGCCGCGCCGAGGAAGACGCTGGTGTCGGTGTCCTCGCCCAGCGCTACGCCGAACCCGATTCCGGCGAGGAAGGGGACCAGCACGCCGGCGGAGCCGACCGCGACCGCCACCTTGCCGACCGCCCGCATTTCCGAGAGCCGCGTCTCCAGCCCGACCCAGAAGAGCAGGAAGACGACGCCCAGCTCGGAGAAGACCCGCAGCACCTCGCCGACCTCGACCAGCCCCAGCACCGAGGGCCCGACCAGGACGCCGCCAAGGATCTCGCCGACGATCGCCGGCTGCCCGATCCGCTTGAAGACCTCATCGCCAAGCTTCGCCGCCAGCAGGACGACGAACAGGTCGGTCAGCACCGAAGCGGTGTCGCCAGCGGCTAGGGGGAAGGAAGAGGCGAAGTCCAAGAGATTTCAGGGTCGGTTAGTTGAGTGCCGACCAGTCTTCCCGGCTCACCTGACGCCAGGCTATCCGAATGAGACAAAGAATTATCAGATTTGCAGGCAATACGTAACATATTGTCTGCTACGGTTATTCACATGGAGAGCAGCCGCGCCCAATGGACCGACGCTCGTCTGGACGACCTCGTGGGTCGGATCGACAGACTCGAATCGAAAATGGATGCGCGCTTCAACTCGCTTGACGCCAGGTTCGACCGGCTGCAGCAGACCCTGATCGGCTCGATGGCGAGCGTGATGCTCGCCTTTGCCGCTCAGATCATCTTCGGCTAAGCCGCGGCGCCGGCCGTGAGGCGCTCCTCGACCCAGCCGGTCGAGGCGATGTGCTTGCTCATCCCCAGGTCCTTCGGCTCGGCGCCGAGGGCGAGGCCGACGAGCTGCGGCAGGTGGAGGACGGCGAGGCCGAGGTCGCGGTTGACGACCTTGGCCGCCTCTGGCTGCTGCATGTCGAGGTTGAGGTGGCAGAGCGGGCAGGGGGTGACGAGGCAGTCGGCCCCGGCGTCGATCGCGTCGCCGACGTGGGTGCCGGCCTGGCGCAGCGAGGTCTCGCGGTTCATCGTGATCACCGGGAAGCCGCAGCACTTGCGGGCGCCGTCGTACTCGACGACCTGGCCGCCCAGTGCCTCGATCACCTTCTCCAGGTAGATGTCCCGGTCGGGGAACTCGCCATAGCCGAGGCGTTCCTTCGGCCGCACGATGTAGCAGCCGTAGAAGGGGCCGACGCGGAGGCCGCTGAGCGGCCGCACGACCTGCTCCTTGAGGCGGTCGAGGCCGTAGTCCTCGACCAGCAGCCAGAGGAAGTTCTTGTTGGTGAACCCGTTCTGGTCCTTCTCGTAGGAGAGGCCCTGGCCGGAGAGCGTCTCGTTGATGTGGGCGCGGTAGGCGGAGTCGGCGTCGAGCCGCTGCTGGCACTCCGACTGAGCGCCCTGGCAGGTCGAGCAGATGTTCATCATCGAGAGCCCGGTCTGCTGGGCGAGCGCGAAGGTGCGGGCGTTGAGCGTGTCGGCGAGCTCCTGGTTGTGCTCGGCGATGACGCCGGCGCCGCAGCAGTTGGCGCGGTCGAGTTCGACCAGCTCGATCCCGAGCTTCTGGGCGACCAGCGCCATCGAGCCGTGCAGCTCAGGCGTGAAGCCGCGCGAGACGCAGCCGGGCCAGTAGGCGACTTTGATCTGATCGGCCATCATTTCGCCTCCGCGGTGTCGGGATCGGTGGAGCGCTCGATGCCCTTCTCGACGTTCTCGTCGACGAGCTCACCCTCCTCGCCCTTGATGTACAGGTTGAATTCCTCGCTGTGCTCCTCGGCGTGGGCGTAGATCGCTTTCACGTCGTCCTGGTCGGGGAGCTTGTGGTGCACACCGGGGATCAGCTTCGAGAGCGAGCGCATCTTGCCGGTTTTGATCCCGCGGATCGCCGTCGGGATCGAGCCCAGCATTTCCCGGATCGCCCGTTTGCTCGGTTTCAGCTTGCCTTTGACGCCGGGCGCGAAGGACTCCTGCAGCAGCAGCGACTCGTCCAGGGTGCCCTTCTTCTCGATGATCTTGACGAAGGCCATCTCGTGGTCGTGGCCGCTGTTGGGGTCTTCGATCCCCTCCTCGCCGGCTTTGCGGCGCAGGCGCATGATCTGGTCCATCGGCGCCACGCCCTTGGGGCAGGCGTCGATGCAGCTGAAGCAGTGGGTGCAGTCGTAGATCCCGTGCGGGTCGTCGGCCAGATCGTGCAGCCGCTCGTGGGTCTCGGCGTCGCGGGGGTC
>Ga0247755_1000011_pt1 | contig 87227 bp, 55 predicted proteins | sample UWRJL096311B4_FD_180948 | JGI IMG/M metagenome (GOLD analysis project Ga0247755, IMG submission 180948) | Plant litter microbial communities from Arlington Agricultural Research Station in Wisconsin, United States - UWRJ-L096-311B-4 | ecosystem: Environmental > Terrestrial > Plant litter >... | reverse complement strand
TATATATTCTATTCTTTTCAGCGTTTTTTTTAGAGTCAGCTTCCCTCTCCTCAGGGGTTTGATTCATTTTTTTTTTTGCTCTATATCTTCTATTCCTTTCAACGTTTTTTTTCTTTCTTATTTCCTCTTTATTTAGTAAAGGATCTGAATTGTCTGGATTAGGATTCTTATTATTTCCGTTATCTTCTTGTATAGAATTATTATTCTCAGTATTATTCCTGTTTTGTCTAAACATTTTAAGAATATATCCCCAAATCTTTTTTAAATAAGATACTAGTGTATTAGTTACAATACCTAGTATTATTCCTAATAGAACTTTCTGTAACAATTCAAAAGTATTTATTAAAAATTCTTTAATTTTAGGGTAACTCTTTAATATTTCCTTATTATCTTGTAAATAATTTTTAAAAAAAGTTATATAATATAAAAACAACAGGGTTTTATAATATATAAACTGATCACCTACAAATAAACCAATAATAAATAATAAAGATAACCCATTATTAGATAATAGTATTTTTTCGATATTTTGGATAATAGAATAAAAAAAGATAACAATTAGGTAGAATAGTTTATATTCTTTTAGTCTATTTAATAGATAGTTAAATAAATTGTAAGCATATTTTTTATATGCTACAGAGAATAGCTCATGAATAATATCTAAGCACTTATCAAGTAAATTTTTAATTTTTAGAGGTATATCTAATTTCATAATAACTTTATTATTTCCCTTTATTTCAAGATTAAAATTATAGGAAGATCTTTTAATATTATATTGAGGTTTAAAAACTTTAATGAAAAAGTCTTCTCTTAAATAAGAAATCTTAACCGTGGTCCCTTGTTCAATATGAGTGAACTCTAAAATAGAAATAGAAAACTTATCGAAACCAAATTTAAGTAACGCTTTATTAATTCTGGAAGATCTATCTCTGTTTAATCTCTTTTCATCCAGATAATTATAAAATCTATCTTTAAGATTAGTAGACATTCCAATATATATCTTTTTAGTAATCTTGTTGGTAATCATGTAAATCCCAGGGATGTTTTTAAGAGAATAATAAGATAAAGGGTTTATCGTAAAATTAGTAATAGCAAAATAATCATATTTTTTAATTTGTGACATGTCCTCGAAAACAGCTGGAAACCCTTTTTTATAAAGTTCAACTTTCTTCTCTTTACATCACTGTTCTGAAAAAGGAACAAAAGTAGAAAATAAATAACAATCTGTTATTCTATAAAATTGCCTTTGAAAATCATTAGTAATACATGCTGGTAAGGGGGGCCCCTTATCTGTGTAAAGATCCGAAATAAAAGCTATGTAATAGTTGGCTAAAAGAAAAATAGAAATAACTAAAATCTCCCCGACGGCGGGCGAAATAGTTATCCTATTACAAAAAATGGATTTGTCTCGTCTTAGTGTTATTGAATTAGATAATAATGATATTAGTGTTAGTTTGATTATTTTCATGATACCCTGTAGATGAGTTGCACATCTATAAACTAAAAAGATAAATCTAATTAGGTATCTACTTTTCAGGATTTATTTTTTTTTTTATTCTTAAGGACCAGGGTATTTGCACCCCCCATAATAAGCTAGCTACCCCTAACTTAATCTCAAACTACACTAGCCCTTTAGATTTGTTTTTTTATTTTGTTTTATTTTTTTAGTTTTATTCTATTTTTTGTCTTCAGGAATAATATCTAAAAAAGATAATTTTTTAGGTATATTTATTCTTGTCTTCCAAAGGGATTTTTCTCATCTTATTAATGTTGAATTAGATAATTCGTTAGATATTGTTATTATTGTCTTCAAAATGGATTTGTCTCGTCTTAATAGTATTTCATTAGATAATTTCAATGATAATAGTAATAGTTTAGTCATATACCCCGTAGATGAGTTGCACATCTATCTACCAATAATACGGAGCCCCTATTAAAAGTAGTTTCTCCTCAAGGCTTTTTTTATAAGATCTAAGGGACTTGAACCCTTATGATAATGATTAAAAGTCATACGCTTTACCATTAAGCTAAGATCTCTAAATATATACTTATTATTCATAAGTATTAAGAAATAAGTGATTTGAACACTTAACCTGCCGTGTGTAAAACGGACGCTCTACCAATTGAGCTAATTTCTTTTTTTTTAGGCTTTAATCTCTAGCTTATGGGCATGTCTGAGCGTTACTCCGTTGCCCTCCACGAGGTATCTTCTCCTTTATTCCTTATTCATATAAACAAGGGATCTCTCCAACGCAATGAGAGGTTGATTAATGGTAAATCCTTCGCAATGAGACAGATTAAGTTATATATACAAAATAAATTTGTAATTTTATACATTGCAAAATTGGATTTAAATATTTAATATATATGACTTAATACTTATTTTTACATATTACAAAATTGGATCTAAACATAAAAATTCTCCTAGTTTATAAATCCTAAATATCTAACTTAAATATAAAGCTAACCTATTTAAAATTATTCTAGCTTAGTATTCCTAATTATAAATCGCGTAAAGCTTTTCTTACTGGGCTTGAATTTCAATAATTATTTGGGGTTCTATTAGGGAATTTATCCCTCATAAAATCGTTATAGAATCTAGCTGCATCGTTTTCAAATACATTAGAGTTTCATTGAACAGTAGCTGCGTTACCTTTATTATCAATATGATGAGTTCTAATAGCTCAATCCTCCAAGGCCTTTGACATTATTCTACCATAGGGTTGGTTGTTACCACCCGGTAAAAGGTTCAATGCAATAGTATTATTTTGAGTACAAACATCTGTTTTAAGAGAACTACTAACGGTACTAAAAGACCGCCTACTTAGTTTAGAAAATTTAGGCTTGAAAGGATTATTAGAGCTGTGATTAACTAGCCCTTTATGCGCATTAAATTCATAATTAATTACTTTTTTTCTTTTAAAGTAATTATAATACACCCAGTCATGGCTAATAATAATATAATTGATGTAATTATTAATCATATAGAATAATTTCCATACAGGATATTTCCTATACTTGTTATATGAGAAGTTTCTGCTAAATATCCATCTCATGATACAGATGTTACATTGGCTAATTTTTTTTTTATGCTAAAATGATAAAGTAAATTATTAGTAATCACCATGTAAGGTAAAACATTATTAACAAAATAATTAAAAAAACTACCTAATAATATGGCTAAAGGTATACTATTTATACTATCAATTAATAATTCCGATATCCTAACATTTATTAGCATTAATATAAATAAAAATAATATAGATCAATTCTAATTAAGATTAAGCTAGCGTCTAGTTAACACTATCATATCTAGGAGTAACTATCATAGTATGAATGATTATACAACTGTGTGTAGCTTACTGTATTGTCTTTCCTCCTTACGATTTCACACTCGTATTAGAATCCGACTGTACATTAGAACAGGTATTGCAACCTAGCCCCGGTGATCCAGTCTGTTGCGACATTTTCATCTGCCGACGGTCTTTAATTAAGATATTATTAACCGTATTCACCTAATTTTTTCTACAAGTATAGAACTGTACAGTTGAACCTTCTTTCAGTTCCTATGCTCTTAATTCTTTTTAATTTTTTTTTCCTTGCTACATAAGTAACTAAAGGCTCATCGTCGTATCCCAAAACAGCGTTCAGGATAACCATCCTACAATGGATTTTTTTTCCGGCGTACTCATTACATTACCGTGTTGCTAGAACTACCTTCCTAGTTTAATAAATTTATTCCCTATTAAGGACTTAACTATAATTCCAGGATCAAATAGTCTTTTGCCCACACTGAGTGGATTCTTAAGGATAAAATACTGGTATTCTTCTAACCTTATAGCCATTTATTTCGACGTAATATCCATTTGAGTATAAGTCTTCCTGTTCTAAATGCCTTCTTACTGTTCTAAAATCTACACCTAAAATTTCAGCCGCCTCGTTTAAAGTAGACGCTCATAACATTTCTCCTGAATCTTTAATTATTTCATAAATACAATTAGTTCAACGTGTATTCACCGCTTTTCCAGTGACAATATCTAATTGACGACCATCATCAAGATGTCTAATCGTTGGTTTTGCTTTTATGATTTTATCTAAACTTTCCTTAAATAAACTAGGAACTTTTTTTAAATCTGAGTTTGTACTTAATCTAAAGTTATTCATAGAATACGACAATTTTAAGATTAACAGTTTTATTTCCTCTGTTCTATAAGTTCCATTATACACAGCAGTGCATATAATTTTGTAATGCATATAATATATCAATATCTATTTTATGTAAATGGATAGAAAAACTTGGTGCGACACCTCATCCTGTTTTCCCTGCTTGTTATATACCTAACCATAAAACTACCCTCTGCATCTACAAATCCAGATACTCAATGCGGATTTAATTTTGATTCATCTTTTTTAAATTCTGCTTCCACATTTACAATAAGATTATTATTAGTTGAATAATAACAAATTCCTGAATTCATTTGTTTAGTTTTCATCCTATTTAACAAGGAATAATTTACCTTAGCTTGGATCCCAAGGCGTGGACTAGACCCCACAAAGGGACTAGAATGAACTTTTAATGAAGTATTTATTTTAGTATAAAAATGAATGGATTTTTTTTTAATAAAAAAATAATTGATTCGACGCTTTGGACAAAATATAATTAAGAAATAATAAAAGAGATGTAAAAATATTGTGAACTCCCAAGTATATGGAAATTTATCTCTCCGAGAATCTTTTTTAATTCTAAAGACACCTTCACCATCCACAAACCCGCACAATCATTCATAAAATTCTGTGTTATTAAGCGAATTTTCATAAGTTATAGTAGAATAAGATCTAGCCCCTAATATGGGATTAGGTTTATGTTTTAATAAGATTTTTTTTAGTGTAAGAGAACTAAATTTTCTGTATTTATTTTTTTTGTATGTTAATATTGAGCTATGTCATCTATCTAAAAGGACATTGTAGAGTTGGATTCGAACCAACGCGGCTAATTTATTCATACTTATCACCATTGCACCAACAGAAAAAAAAAAGAATAGCTAAATTCAACCTTATTAATTGTGTACCATATTAGTTATTCTAATTAATCTTTTTAATTTATCTTACGCACATAATAGACCTTACTGTCTAGATTAAATGGTTTATTCAAAATTAAACTTTTATTAATTCTATACTTATTAATATCTAAAAATTTCGCACAACTATATATTGATGGGAAAGACATAACCAGTTCTCCGTTTTCTAAATAAAGATTAACAGAATTCACTTTACTTGTATGATCCGTGGATTTAGCTAATAAAAGTTTAATCTCATTATGTAATTTATCTGCATCTATATTCACATCTGATTTGTTAGTAGATAGACGATTATTATTCATTTGAGAGGATACTTTTAAAATAAGTTCTTTACCCTCAGATGTATTATGAAGACCTGCAGCTTTTAGATCTAAAACTAAAGCTCAATCTTTAAAGTCTTTATGTTTTTTTGAAAATCAGTGTAAATCCATTAGTAAAGGTACAAATATTTTTTGTAAAAAGTATAAATTTCCAATACGGATTTCTGAATAAGAATTTTGATTTAGATAATTTTCTTTCGTTTTATCATAAATAGTTAAAGACTCTCTAGTATATAAATTTTCACTATAAATTTTTAAAAACTCCATAATTTTTTTCTAATAAAGGTCTATCTCGAGATACCTGCCCTAATGTAAAATATGCTGCAGACCCGTCTTTATTAAAACTGAAGGAACCTTTCCCTTCAATAAATCCTAATAATCAATATTTCGTAATATTTATATTATCCGGTTTAAAAGTTTCATAACTTCTTCCTGTATTCATACCTTGCCTTAATTTCTCTACAACAGGAATAATATTTTCTCTATTAGCATTTATAATATCATCCTTATGATAAAGTTCAAAACCTTTTTTTCAATCTTCAAAATTAAGTCTTTTAGAAGTATTTAAAGGATATTTACTAAAAATATTAATAATCTCTTTTATCTCGGTTTTACTATTAACACTAAATCTAGAAAATCTATCATTACTTGTGACATTCCCTAAATTTAATATTTTTTTAATAGAATCAAGAACATGCCTATCATCTACGTGTAAATTTATCATAAACTCAAAAACATATGGTGATTTTTCTCTTCTACTGTCCTTTCTAATCCTAAAGTGACCTTCACCATCTACGAACCCACACAATCATTCGTAAAATTCTGTATTATTAAGCGAATCTTTATAACTTGTGTTAGAATAACCTCTATATCATAAGATTGAATTTTTTACCGTCCGTTCTTACCTCTTATTATCCCTTGCAGCGGAATAACTCCAACCCTGGTTGGGATAAATTTGGGCTTAATCTTGTTTAAATAAAATATAGCTAAACTTTTTTTATCTTTTATGTGCGGTGTAACTAATTCTTTCCTTGTTTTCAAAATAACTTTGTAAAACAGGCTTCGAATCAGTGCGTTGAAAATTATCATACTTATCACCGCTCCCACGTACACCAATAAGTAAGATAATCCTATAAAGTTTAACCCTGTTAGAATTAAATAACAAGATATGCATAAAAATAAACCTATTAAGAATAAGACCGAAACAATCACAAATTAAAAAGCCTACTTTAAAATATTAAAACTTACATACCTATTTAACAGCTAAGCTGCTAATTACCCCTCTTGTATTACCCGCACACACAAACACATAGTTTAATCTGTTGTAACTGAATCGGTATCTTGTTCAGGTGTGTTTTTTCTTCCGCTGTTCATTAAAACTTGTATCTCACGTAGTTTATTTAAACCCTCTTCTGTTAAATGGAGTTTTTTTTGCATTATTTCTACAGCCTCCATAAAATACAAATAATCTAAATATTTATAACCTACTACGGGATGTTGTAAATGTAATAGAGGTAAGAGTTTATCTTTTAAATCTGAAAATTTAGTAACTATGAAATAAATACCTTCTCTATCTACAGCTGTATAACCATACCCTAAATGTTTTACAAAATATTCAAATAACTCTTTATCTCTTATGTGTTGACTTATTACAAATTTTAACTGTACTTGGTATCCTGTTTTTACAGATGTAGATTTATTAATACCTATAATAAAACAACCTTCCGCTGAAATAAACCCTGCTAATCAACAAGGATCTATTATTAAATCTGGAGATAAAGTTAAATCAGATATCCCTAGTTCATTTGCTGTAATAAGATCAGGAAAGGCAGTTTTTAATTCATTAGTAAGACCTTTACCCATTAAAGCTTTTAGAGATACTAACTTTAGCATACCTTGTTTTGTTAAGTGTTCTTTGTTTTTTATTAAGAAAATTGCTTTTTTAAAACATAAGAAGTCTTTAGCTTTCTTGGTTATTAACGGATATTTATCAAATTGTTCTATTAAAATACATAACTCTTTTTTAGATTCAACGCGGAATTGTACTCCTTGTTTTCCATGTGTATATATTTTACCTACTCCTAGTCCTCACGCACAAAATATACTTTTTCGTCATAAATCAGCGCTTTATTTAGTTTTATAGCTGTATTAATCTTATATTTACTTATACCCAGAAATTTGGCACAGCCGTATATTGATGGAAAAGACTTAAACAATTCACCTTTTTCATTTATTAGATTAACCGGTCTTTTGGCTACTCTTTCAATAGAAGGTTGATCTAATAAATCTGCAATTTCAGAATACAATAAGTTTCTATCTATGTTTGTTTTATCAGGATTAGTTGACAAACGGTAATTGTTCATCTGCGCAATTACTTTTTGGATCACTTTTTTACCTTGGGAACTAAGATGAAGACCGGCAGCTTTTATCTCCAATATTGCTGATCAATCCTTAAAATCAATAAATTTTTTGGTTTGTCAGGTTAATGAATCTAATAGCGGCACTAGCACCTTAAGTAAATATTCTTGATTAGCGCAATGTAAACTAGAAAAGGGCTTACGGTTACGTAAAGCATCCTCAGTTTTATCATAGATAGCGAATATGGACTTATTGTTAGTGGAATAAGAGATAGAACCCTCACTATAATATTCTAAATATTCTGTGATTTTTTCTAATAAAGGTCTCTCGCTAGACACTTGCCCCAGGAAAAATATCTGTTGAAGTCGTTCTTTCGATATAGAGAATGAACCTTCTCCTTCTATAAACCCTAACAATCAATATTTCGTGATATGAAACTCAAATTTATGTGTTTCATATTGTCTTCTTGTGTTCATACCTTTCTTAATCTCATCTATTTTTTCCAGGATAGTTTTTCCTCTATCACTTATTTTATCTACACCGAAATAAAGCTCATAAGCTTGCTTTCAGTCTTCGAAATTTAACCTTTTAGTTGTATTCAAAGGAACTTTACTTAAAATGTCAATTAGTACTTTTATCTCTGTTTTTTTCACAACTGATAAACTACTCATTTTTCCATCTTTGATAACATCGACCTTACCGATATTCAACCTCATTTGAATATAGTCAAGCGCAGCCTTATCATCAATGTGTAAATTAATTAAGAATAAAAATGTGAATGGAGAATTCTATCGGATCAAGTTTTTTCTTATATAAAAACAACCTTCACCATCTATCAAACCACGTAACCATTCGTAAAAATCTTCATCACTAAGTAAATCCCTATTTAATGAAGTTGAGCAATAAAACTTCCTACGAGGTATTTCTTTAAGATTTAATAAGCTTCCCCTTGTAACGGAGTTATAGGGGAGAATAGAGGTAGAAAAAGATCTATTTCTTTTAATATTATTAGAAGATAGTATTAGAGGATAATTAGTTGAATATTGTAAATAATTTCTATAACCTGAAAAAATATTATTAGGTGGACTAGCACTATTTTGGAAGTAAAGTTCTCAAGCTTTAAGTACGTCATAACTAACAAAGCTAGCATCTAAATAGTTACCACTAATTAATAAAAATACCATACTGGATATAATAGCTAAATAGAGAAAAATTATACTACTAACGTTATTCGCAAGAATTTTTATAACATTAATAATATTCGAACTTATAAATGATCATATAATTTTAAAATTATATCCATTTTTAATCATAAAATACATAATTAGGTATCTTAAGCAAATAACCCACTCTCTGTTAACTACAAAGAGTATGCTTTGAATTTCGTCATTATGCATAATATTCATAAGAGGATTTAACTCATGATGCTCAAAAATGTATGAACCTTTACAATCACTATTTTGTACATATTTGACACCATGATTCGGACACTGCTGCATTCCATTACCTCGTATTTTATCCAAAAATTTATCATCTATTCGTATTAATTTTCTATCAAAATTATTTAGTTGTTCGGGGGTCAATGGTTCAATGTATTTCTGATAGTAACTCTGAATATGTTCCGACGTAGGTGCGTTAGATTCGTGTGCATGCACATTACGTCTGTGCATCATTCATCAAAAATAACCCGCATGTGGATGTTGAAGTTTACTCTGTAAAGGTAAGTGAGTAAATGCGTATGGTTTAGGTGGGTTATGTAAAGCTCATTCTAAATCAAAACTACATCTATCTTTAAATTTATGAAAATAACCAAGCAATAGCGTAATAACTGCGGATGAGATACTTCTTAATATACCCTCGTCTTTCTTATGTAATATTATTGAAAATACATAGAGTACTTTTCCTTTTTTAGTATCCTTATCTATATTTCTAACACTTATTGAGAATGAACCTTCCCCATCAGTAAATCCAGTAATAAATCAAGGTTTTAACTCTAAGGGTGTACGTAAGCTACTTAAAGATTTAGTGTGATATGACCTTATCGAGAGATCATTTAATTGGTGAGGTCGGGGTACACGGGATTGTAATAGAATATATTTATTATTAGAGCAGGAGACACCTCCTGAGTCTACATCCAAATAAAATGTAAGTAAGTTTTGATTTAAATTATTTACAATCACATATTTTTTTTTAATTTGTAGATTATACCTTAAGTAGTAATATTATTTACTTAAATACCACTACTAACTACCATCTAATCGTTGCTCTTTTACAGTAATTATTATGTTACTGACTTAGATCCGCGATTGCCTATTTCTCTTTTGCTAATATAAAGGATCATCTTCTGACTTTTTACCATACATGAGTGATTAATTCATCCACAATTTATTTTTCAATAAATGCTTGGTATCAGAAGCTTTAAGGTATCCCCGGAATTTGATAGTTTACCCCAAAATAATATATCAATAGGGTTTTTGCTAATAATAACTAGTATACCTAATAATATAGCAATAATATATAATAAGTTTAAACTATATACATTATATCCACTAAATGTCATTTCATTCACAATATACAACATGTAAAATTGTTATTTACCACTTTCATAACAGTTATTATTATACATCAATTACATTAGGTAATAGTACTATAACTGTACTAAGATACATTTTTTAATAAATAATTTAGACTTATTATTCTATAATAGATATGCCTGGATTATAAATTGTCACAAACGCAAAGGCGTCACAAAGGTGTCGCAAACGCGATTGTTTTAAATAATTAAATAAATAATAAAATGTTTGAAAAAAAAGTTCTTAAAGCATATAGCAAAATATACTTAAAACTTCCAATATTGTAAGGATACAACAGCCCTCTATTAGGTATATCTGTGCAAGCCCTTAAAATGAATTGAACATTTATCATAATATTAACAGTATTCCGCTCTACCATTGAGCTATAAGGGCTATTAAAGAATATAACATAAATATATACAGTAATCATAATCATACATCATTATTTAATTGTTTATATTATAAAAAAATCTAGGAGACAAGAGATTCGAACTCTTAAAAGTATATTACTATTGAGTTTACAGCTCAACCCTTCTTACCGATGAAGGAACTCTCCTTTGGTTTTTTTTTTGGTTTAATTTACTCTAAACAGCTATAGTGAGAAATTAAACACATCTTCCTCTGTTCATTCCGGATTTTATTGTACGAATTAGTTCTAGTCCCTCCCCAGTTATATGAGCTTTACTTTGCATAATCTCAACAACTCGTAAGAAATCCAGAAAATCTAATCTTTTACAGCCATGTAAAGGGTATTTACTAAAAAAGGGTAAGATTATATCAGTAATATCAGAAAACTTTGTAACAACGAAATCTACGCAATCTCCACCAATATAGCAATTACCACAACCAAAAAAATCTACAAAACTTTTAATAAACTCAACGTCACGGTTATGTTGAGTCACTTTAAATCTCAATGCAACCTGTATACCAGATTTATGAGATGGATTTTTTTTAAGCATAATCATAAAGTTACCTTCACCTTCGACAAATCCGGATTCTCAGTTACTATTTTGTATTTTACTCACTGGAAATAGAGGACGTGTAGTAAATTTAACGTCAGGAAATGAAAGGTTTAATTCATCTGATAAACCTTTATTTAGAACAGCTTTAATACTTATAATTTGTTGTAAACCCTCAACGGTTAAATGGGCTTTCTGGTTCATAAGTTCTACTACACGTTTAAATAGCTCATAATCAGATCTTTTTTTTGTAATTAAAGGGTACTTGTCAAAATGTGGGATAATAGTATGAATTAAATCCTTTGGAGAGCTAACGCATAAACTATAACTATCTTTTGAATGACGTACTATAGAACCCACTCCGTCAAAAGTATACTGAATTAACTCTAAAAGTGGTAAGTCTTTTTTATGAAAACTAATTGCAAATCTAGCCTCCACTACTCAACCAACTTTAATCTTAGTATTTTTACGAATAAATATCATAAAACTAGACTCTGCATCCGCTAAACCTGTAATAAAGAAGGGGTCTAATTTTTTAATAGAGTTTACTTTAGATAAAGTATTAAACTTTCTTTTAGTGTTATAGTTGAATGTTGAAGGCATACTTGATAATATAGTAGAGATCTTTTCATCAGATTTTGCTTTAACTTTTAATGAATAGCTTATCCCATTACCCTTATCGTACCCTTGCCTTACAGCAACTATAACCCTTTTTAGAAGTAAAGTTAATAATGTGTTTAAATCCCTAACAGGGAACGAGTTCATTGTAGCAGCAATATGGGTTAATCCTAACCCATTTTCCAAAGATAATACTAAAAATAAAATATGTAAATTATTATAAGCTATAAATACTGAAAGGATAATTATAAATATAACTGTTGCTGTGAACAGGATTGATTTGTCTCGTCTTGATGTAATTGAATTAGATAAAATTAATAATATTAATGAGTTGTATGGCATTCCAGAATAGAAAGATTTGAACTTCCTTTGTATTATTCAGATATAATACAATACCGTAAAATTATTCTGCTTAGATTTGTCTAGTGTGATTTATATACTTTGTCCATCAGTGTTTAATAAAGGGACTCGGACTCCTTACTTTATTTTATTGAATTTTCCCGCGTAGCCGTAGGGAAAAAGTTGGGGGGCAGGTTTTTTTTTTTTGGTGTATCGTTTATTTTTATTATTCCCGGGCTAGTTCCCCAACCCGAACCGTTAGAAAAAGAAACGTTTTATAGATAAGGAAGGTCGAATGGCTGATATACTACTGTTTTATATAGAATATAATATTACGCATATACGGCGTAATCGTTATACCTGCATCGAACAACTCTTGGTGAATATCCTTATCATCGTACCAATTAACCCCCAGATCATCGACGTCTTCTTGAAAAACCTTTATACATTCTCGTTTAACCATAGTAAATAATTCCTTCGCTTCTGAAATCTTCTTTTTCAATTTTTCCCTTCTATCATCATCGATTCCCCGTAGGATAAATTCGGTAGCCTTATCTTTAGAAATTCTTCGCGATCCGACTTGAAAATACCCTTCCTCGCTATACCATTTGATAAGAGAACTCTTAGTCGTGGTAGGGGACCGTCTTTTAGCAATACGACCTGATCTTTTTAGAGGTGATGTTCTTTTGGTGGGAGTCGATTTTTCCGGTTGGGTAGTTTGTGAAGGTGAATGTGGCCGAGATGAAATCAACGGTATGCACTCATCTTCTTTGTTAATGATAGGAGAGTTGTGATCCCCCCCTGACGCACGGGTTTATTTCGTTGGCTGAATACCCTACAACCGTTTTAGGTGAAATGGTCTTCAATAACACTTTACCTGTTTCCTCCTCCAATGAGTCAAGAATCTGATTTTCAATTGAATAGGTAAAGTCTTCGCCAAATGGTGAATCCGCTCGAGGGATGACAAGAGGTCGACCATCCATCAGAGGAGAACCGGTAACGCTTTCGTTGGTGTATTTGTGTGTGTATTTTACAGAAGACATGGCTGGACAGGGTATTGAAGTTCGAAATAGGTATGGTGCAAGATGTACTGTTTATGGATTCATGAAGAATTTCTTCGACTGTGACCCTTCGTCCACTATTTCTACTACGATCACTCTGTTACCATAGGATTTTCATCCCTCAGGCAATCCCGTGGTTGCGATTTGTTGTTCGTCTTCACTCCTTAGGTTGCGATTTCTCGTCCTTCAATGCGCTTATTGCGTATCTTGTCAGATCGACTTGAGAAAAATGGCTTAGGTTCATCCATCTTTCCGTCTGAACTCTCCCTTACCCGTAATGAGAGTGCCCTATATTGGAGGCCAATGGACAATTCACTTCGTAGTATAACTTTAACCATAGAGTGTATAGCTCGCGAATCCTATTATCAATTATTCGGGTTATTGACTGTGACCGCTTTAACAGAGATGCTATGTTCAGTTCCAGGCTTTCCCTTCGACCTAACTCTGTTGCTACTATCATGTTCGAGTAATGATAAGCAATTATTTGCCTCGACAACAATGCCTCTACACGGCGCACACCTAAAATATAAATATCATAAGCCAAGATATAAACCTTAAATTCAAACAATCCTAAATTATTATTATTGTAAAATAATATCTTTAAACTACCCATTATCCTGTTTATGGATTCGAACCATATAAATATATGAAATATTTATGCTCCTTGCACCGGCTTTTTTTTTTTGCATTTTTTTTAATTTTTGGTTTATTTTTTTTTGGGTGTATCGTTTATTTTTATTATTCCCGGGCTAGTTCCCCAACCCGAACCGTATCAGTTAATACTTCTTCGACCATGTACAAAGTATTTACCTTGTATTTAGGTCTGAGACGAAGTAAATAAAAGTATTTTTACTTTATTTAGAGCATACCTTAATATTCCACCTTGGAACTATTCAGAACCTAGACTTCGGAAATAAAGTCAATACTAATTTATTTGGTAAAAACTAATTATTTCCGTTTTCGGTTACACTATAAGTAACCAGTGGACCTACAAACACCATCTGCTCGTTGCTCTTTTATGATCTATCTACTATACATAATCATACTTGAGATTATATCCTATAGTGAGAATAGAGTCAACTTAGATCCGCGGTAGCCCATTCAATCTTTCGACTAATCAGTTACCTTATTGCCATACCCTTATCCATTACGAAAGGCCATCTACTTTAATTGTTTCATATGTAGATTTGGCATAAACTGCTTTAGGGTATTCCCGGAGTTTGGTATTTTTAGAAAAATAAAAAGAAGGTCTCAATTTCTTTTTGGTTTTCGACTTAACACCAATCAGAGTCACGCATACGAAGATCCTCTGCCAAAAGATCTAAACCTCTAACTTTAGAATAACAAACAGCAGTAACCAAACTTATTGCACATACTCCTTTCAGCGCCTGACGAGTGGTTAGTACCTATCTGAGATAAAATTCACCGTGATGTGATTACTCACGATTACTAGTAATTCCTTTTTCATGCAGTCGAATTTCAGACTACAATCCATACTTTATCCTATTTTGGGGATTAGCTCCAATTCGCATTATTGCATCCCTTTGTAAAGGCTTATGTGGCACGTCTATCATGGAAATCAAATTTAACCTAGTAATTATTAAAAAAAAAATTCTTAAACTTTATCATTTTCTATTTAAGTTAATACCATTTGCAATTTCTGTGATTTTATTTAAACCATCTATAGTTAAATGTTCTTTATTCTTTACTAATTCAGCCACTTTGCATCAATCATTAAAGTCTAATGCTTTCACACCTTTTATAGAATATTCTTTAAAAAAAGGTATAATTTTATTTTCTATGTCTGAATTATTCCTAAATTGTAATAAACAAGTATTATTTTTTTCAGAACATTGAATTGACATTTCTTTAGTAAGATTAGAATCATATGAACTAAAATAATTAGCTATCCCTTTTAAAAGTTCTTTCTCTCTAATGTGTAAACAAGTATCCCAACACAATCTTACTCTTTTACCTATTTTACTTGAACTTTTTTCAATAGAAATTCTAAATGAAGAATCTCCAGTAGCAAACCCGGAAATTCAATTAGGATCTGGTATACCTTTAAATTCATATTCTGTTCTAACAACTGGATTGTTGTTAGGGAAAGCTTCTTTTAATTCAGGGGATAAACCTTTATTTAGTGAAGCACGTAATTCTATAATTCTTTTAAACCCATTTTGAGTTAAATGTTCTTTTTTTTTTTATGATATTATAACATTGTTCAAATAATAAAAAATCAGAATACTTAGCACTAACTAAAGGGTATTTTTTAAAATGATCTATAATCACTTGCAGTTCTTGTATGTCACTAACTCTAAATAATACAGTGTTCTCATTATTTTTACGAAGAACTCCTACTCCAAAAGTATTATGTATCATCTCCAATAATGAAACATCTTTACTATGGATATGGATGGAGAAATAAGCCGAAATTCTTCATTTTAATTTACTGTTATTATCTTTATAAATAGAAATTATAAAAGAACCTTCAGCATCTGAAAACCCTGTTAAGAATCAAGGGTCTAAGATAGATAAGGTAGAATAATTTTTACTTAATAATACCTTAGTAGGGATTTTGACCTGACTACTTTCAATAATATTAGAAAATAGGCCGAAATTTCGGCAACTTCTTTCAAAGCCCATTAGAGTACACCTTAAACTTCTTTTTATATTTTTTGGATTGGCTTTTATAAAAAGAGGTCAACTACCGTCTACTCGTTGCTCTTTTACAGATATTAAACTAACATCTGATTTAGATCCGCGATAACCCATTTCGTTTTCACTTATCTTATGATTTATTACCGTACCTGAATAATTAGTTCAGCCACAAATATCCTTTTGAATAAAGCTTGGTTTCATAAGTTTTAGGGTGTCCCCGGAGTTTGATAGTTTCAGCCAATTTAGTGTATTCCCAAAACACATATCAGCCCACAATATTACTTGGCAATCAAATTTATCATACAAATAAATAAATTTTTATATATTTTTCAATCCTAATTATTACTCATTCATTTTAGTTTTTATCTCTAAAATTTGCTGAAGACCTTGTGGTGTTAAATGATCCTTGCGTTTAATAATATCAGCTGCCTTTTTGAAATCGGCGAAATCTAAACTTTTTTTACCTTGTATTGAATGCTTATCAAAAAAAGGTATTATTTTATCTGTAATGTCTGAAAATTTTACAACTTCAAATCTTGCAGAGTTAAGATTTAAATAAACGTTTTTTAGATCATCGGCCAGCCCAAAGTAACTAGGTAGATATTGAATTAAAGCTTTTTCTCGAATATTTAAACCTATACCAAATCTTAATTGAACTCTTTTATTAAATAAGCTACTTGGAGAGTAACTTGTTTTTACATTAAAGCTACTATCACCGCTAGCAAATCCTGCCATTCAATCAGGATCAGGTATACCATTAAAAACATAATCAGGTCTATTAACTTGTAATTCTTTTCAATTAGGGTATGCTTCCTTTAAATTTGCAGCAAGGCCTAAGTTGAGTGAAGCTTTAATTCCTACTAATTTTAATAAACCTTGTTGAGATAAATGTTCTTTAAGTATAATTATATCTAAAGCTTTTTTAAACAAAGTGTAGTCAGCTAATTTAGCAGTTACTAATGGATAATTTTTAAAATGATTTATAATAATTGGTAATTCTTTAAGTGAATCAACACGGAATTGTATAGAATCTTTACCGTGGTTATGAATTTTCCCTACACCCAGAGAAGATTGAATTATTTTTAATATCTCTAGATCTTTCTTATGCAGTCCAATAGCAAATATAGGTTTTATTCTTCAACCTGTAGCATAGTCACTATTAGGCTGTATTAAGATAGAAAAAGAACATTCGGCATCTGCAAAACCTGTAATAAACCAAGGAGATGCATTAGATTTAACAGCTGTCGATGTTTGTGTAGTGGAACTATATCATCTTACTTTATTTGCTTAGAAGGGACTTTGACTCATAAGTTTATTTCTAAACTCATAAGAGTATACCTTAAACAAGAAGCACCACCAACTTGCCAACTACCGTCTACTCGTTGCACTTTTACAGCATCATAAAATAATGCTGATTTAGATCCGCGATTGCCCACATTCTTTTCAGCAGCAAAAAAAAGTTTTTGCAGCCCCCGCTCAATCATTATCTTGAGTGAGCAAAGGGAAGCCTCCAAGCTTGTTACCGTACATGAGTAATTAGTTCATCCACTTATAGTTTTTCAACTATAGCTTGGTACTTGGAGTTCTAGGGTGTCCCCGGAATTTGATAGTTTAATAGGCCCTTTTATGAGGTATCCTACACCTCAAGGCAGGCCATGATGACTTGTCTTAGTCCCTATTATCAATCCAATTGTAAGCGGTGAGCTGCCTTATTTAATAAAATAAAACAAGGGTTTACGTTAATTTAATGGACCTAACCAAATCTCACGACATTAACTGAAGACAGCCATGCAACGCATGTGGTCTAAACAATATAATAAAAAGGTATGGTTATTATATATTGGTTATATACTGTAACACCTAAACAATATATATTACATATTGGTTAAAAGCTGTATATTATATATTGGTTATATACTGTAACACCTAAACATATATATTAACCATCTATTAACTATATAATAATTTAGAGCATTCAAATTGTGGTAAGGTTATTCGCGGATCATCGAATTAAATAGTTGAGATAGGTAGATCCTCTCGGATTTTCCCCCTCTAAGAACGTAGCGTGCAACTTTCATCGCACTACGCTCAAGCAGAATCTAAGGATATATAATATCCCAGCAGCCATCGCCGCAACACTAATATGTGCTAATTCCACCGCATGTTAAGTCAGCCACCTTTCGGTGCGAGTTATATATTAAATAAATTTAAGTAGTCTTTTTGTCTTTTTTCTAACTAAATCTTTTTGTATTCATCCTCATCTTTATAGTTTGTATTTTCTTTAACCCCTCTTCAGTCAAATGACCTTTATTCTCCATTATTTCAACTGCTAGTTTTCAATCTCTAAAATTTAAAGATTTTACCCCTTGTAAAGGATACGCATCAAAAAATGGTACTATTTTAGTGGTTATATCCTTAATAGAAAGTACTTTAAAATCCCCACCATCTTTTCTTTTACTGTATTTTCCACATCCTCCAAAGTAATCTATCAACCCCTTCAGTAACTCCTCATCACGAATATGCTGAGTTACTACGTATACCAATTGAACTGCCTTTCCTAATTTTGATTGAGGTGAATCGTAAATACTAATGTAATAACATGCTTCAGCCTCAGAAAATCCAGTTAATCAATTTGGATCTGGAATACCATTATACTTTACTAGAGGTCTAGCTAACTCTTTAGTATTCGGAAAAGATTCTTTTAATGAATCTGATAAACCTAAATTCATAGAAGATTTTAAATTTACAATTTCTTGCAAATCTTCTCTAGAAACAGGTCCTTTGGCTATAATACACACTATACGCTTGAATATATCAAAATCCACTCTTTTTTGAGTTACCAATTGATACTTATCAAAATGTGGTATAATAACTTTTGCTATATTTTGAATAGAACTTACTTTATATCGCATCATATCGCCAGAATGTTTATATATTCCCCCTACTCCGAAATAAGCTTGCAATCCTTCTAAAAGATTTAAATCCTTTTTATCTAAAGCAATTTCAAAACTTAAAGTTATAAGGTACCCTAGCGAACGTTTGGGGTCTTTTTTAACAAAAACTCCCAAACTTCCCTCTCCGTCCACAATTCCGGTCACATAAAAGGGATTAAATGGTTTTAATAATTTTTTATTTATCATTTTCATCTCTACTATTATTCATTCTACTCTTAATCGTTTTTATTATACTTAACCCTGAAGCTGTTAAATGATCCCTATCTTTTACTAATAATGCTACTTTACAAAAATCTTTAAAATTTAACACTTTAACACCTTGAATAGGATATTTCTCAAATAACGGAATAACGATATTTAATATATCTGAGAATTTGGTGACAGAAATTTCTACCACATCTCTAGAATATTCTAATCTCCCACAATTTAAGTATTTACGAATTAAATCTAGGAGAGCTCTATCTCGAACATGTTGAGTTATTCTAAATCTGAGCTTAGTTTGATATTTTAAATTAGAGTTATTTTTAGCAATAGTAACATCAAAACAAGCTTCGGCTGAACTAAATCCTGATATTCAGGCAGGATCCGGAATCTCTGTTGTTTCTATTATTGGCCGATTTACAGGTAGAACATTAGGGAAATATTCCATTAATGTATTTGATAACCCTTTATTTATAGACGCTTTAATATTAACAATCTTTATAAGTCCTTCCTTCGTAATATGCTCTCGGTTTTGCATTAATATAACTACAGATTTAAACAGTTCAAAATCAGCTCGTTTCTGTGTAAGTAAATTATATTTATCAAAAAAGGGGATTATTCTTTCAATCAGTTCTTTTTTGTGTGTTACACGATAAATAGCAGAATTATTAGATTTAATAGTTTGTATAGTTCCTACGCCAAAAAAAGATTGTATTTGTTTTAATAAAGGTAAATCTTTAGCGTGTAAATGTATTTGATACATTGCTTGTATATGTCATCCAGTGACATACTCCTTATCTTTATAGATTGTGATAGTGAATGAACCCTCTCCGTCTGTGAATCCTACCACGAACCAAGGGTCAAGAACTGATATAGAACAATAAGTATGAACCGATGTAGTAAGCATACGGCAGTTCTGGTATCATGGATTTAAAACAAGTTTAAAATAAGTCTGAATCATTCTAGAATATGTAGGGTTATTCTGTATAACTAAGTTATTAGTTTTAATTAATTTGTTTATCATCATTATTGTTGTAGCTTCTTCTGTATTATATATAAATGAATCACTGAAAAGAATCACACAATGTGGTAACTTGATAGTTCCATCAAAATTTTTAGAACTTTTGAGTATTAGCGGGTCTTGCAGCTTGAGAGCTTTTCTTTCTCAACAACGCCTTTCGGATTGTAGCCGAACAACTATACAAGATAAGGTCCTTAGATATATTTAAATGCATAACTAAGGATACTCGGCTGAACTTGTGACTCAACCACCCTTATTAAAATCTTAGTTGGCACAATCCTGATTTGACTATCGCATATCACAATAGGGAAAAATTTCCAATGATTCCAACCTCTTAGTATTGCATAAAATGTATCCTTAAGAGTATAAAAATAAGGAGGTGCTGGCACCTTACATATACTTGCTTTCATGAAAAGCCGCCCCTGAATTACCATTAAAGCCTAACTAAAGGTCAGTATCCTAACTAAAGGTCAGTATCCTAAATAATACCCATATGGAGGGTACAAAAAGGGCCTTAAAAACTAACTGTTTTTTTAATAATTTTATTTAATATGACTCTATCCAATACCGTAAACTTACTTCAATCGAAGTTACGACCATTGGCATTCGCTTTTTAACTTCTCCTTTACCTCTCACCTTGCTATGCCTACTTTTTATCGTAAGACACCTCCTTCCTATTGTAAACGTACAAAAGATTAGGTTAGATAAGGGCTTACCGTGTTCAAATAATAACACTTCCTAGTAAGACTTAGGGTGACAACTTTACTCCGAAGGGTTATATTGGTTCTCTGAAAGGGTTAGTATGTCAAACCCTCTCCTACCCTTATAGTTGTAGTGTATCGAAACGTCATTGTTGCCTTTGCTTTCGCTACCCATATCTCACGTCACACTAGCTCCTTTAAATGAATATTACATTTAACAGGCTACATTGTCTTTGCAACTTAATACATATTATTACTAACTATGCATCTGCAAATAGTGTTAAATCGAGAACTGATTTAGTGGATTCGAACCACATTGTTATTATCCGCCTCACGTCGAACACATACTTCACTACTGGTTTCAGAAACGGTCTAATGATTTCAGTTCCTGCGTTGCCACATTACTCTTGAGGTGGAGTGCTTCCACTTTCATTTATAGTTCAGCCATAAGCCAACCTATGGCACTCATCATTGTCTGCCTAGGCTACGGGGGTATCTAATCCTCTTCACTCTCTAAGCCTTCGTCCCTCAACGTCAGTTTAGCTCTATACTTAAGAACTTTTTAATACTTTTTCAATGTTTATGTCGTTGTCTTTTGTTCTTATTTTCTTAAGTAAATGCCTGTACATAGAGGTTTGCCTTCGCCATTATCAGTCCTATTAGTATCAATGGATTTCATCCCTAAACTCCAACAATTCTGACATCTTCCTCTCACATATCAAACTCAAGTGCAATAGGTACTTATTTCAGCCTTTTTACACCGTCTAGGTACCCAATATACCTGTTTAAGATGAATAACACTTGTCTCCCTTGTCTTACCGCGACTGCTGGCACAAGATTTTGTCGAGACCTCTGGATTTAAAGTTGTCATTATCAGCTTTTTCCAGAACTTTATAAGACCTAGTCAAGCAAGTTAATAACTCATTTATATTAACTCTCGTTCCTGCAAGTTGCTGGTTCAGCCGTTAGGCCATTGACCAAAATCCCTCACTGCTGTACTATACGCACTGGGGTTTTTTCAGACCCAGTGTGACCAATAGACCTCTCAGTCTTGGTTACGGACATAAGCTAAATATGATATTACCATACTTAATACTTATCCGGTGGTTATTAATAATCAACTAAGAGCGAAATTCTCTTTCTTTTACAAACATACTTTATGGTTCTTATTTTAATTTTCCATCTAATCTTACAATATAGTAGCCCTGGGCTGGGTATGATTTATTAGATTTAGTCTTAATTAATAACCATAAACATTGTTCTTATAAGGGATTTATTTTGCCTTACTCTTAGGTAGCTAAAATACCAATTACTCACCTGTACACCACTTCAATATATCGAACCCTCATGGGTTAAATATTGACGTACGATTAGCATGTGTCAAGCATTTGCATAGCGTTCAATCAGAGCCATCATCAAACTCAAATAAAAAAGTCTTTCTAACTGTAATATTTATTATAGAGTATTATTATAGAAATATATCTAGAAATTTAAGTATAAAAATATATAAATACTTAATAGTTGTATTATTAAGTTAAAAGCTATTTATTAAAAAAAATACCGATTCTTATCTAAGATTCGAACTTAGACTCAGATATTAGAAGTATCTTGTTCTACCATTAAACTAATAAGAATTATTCTAATAAAATCTATGCTTCTTATCTAAGACTCGAACTTAGATTAGGATATTAGGAATATCTTGTTTTACCATTAAACTAATAAGAATTATTATAATTATACAATAAAAAAAATATATTTTAAGTAGTTAGTTTCTATGGAAACTAATTGAGGGAAAGGACCCACAGCTTTCATAATTGAAATTATTAATTGGGAAAAAGGAGATAGCTATAAGTTATTTAACTAAAAATATATTTTTTTAGCTTCACTTATATAATAAGTGAAAGAATCTTATAGACTACAGTATTCTTAAATCTAATCATTTAAAATTTGGTTTATTATACTTTATCCTAAATAAACCGAGTTGTAGAAGATTAATTAATCTTGGCCCTCCACGGTTGCTCTTTTCCTTTTCAGTACTTTCATTCAGGCTCAGAGGTGCAGCTAAATCATGCAATTAGACCTCTAAAGTGATGATGGAGATAAATCATTAAATCTTCTTAATGTTTACAATCACTTTCTATAATTTTTTAGCATAATATGCTTTCGTGATGACCTCACGGATGGTTTTAATAAAAAGTGGAGCTTGAAAAATGTAATGCAACTTATGTATTACGTTTAATTTGGCATAGTTAGATAAGTTAACTTGAAAATAGTTAGTAGTTTTCGGTAATCTACTAACGGGCAGCCTATTAGGAAATTCAATGGTGGACCTTTCTAACTGGTAATATTACCAATCTTACTTAAAGAATTTATGTAGGGAAATCCTGAATATACTGGGCGGAGTTTATGACGCTGAGTTTTGTACTAAGGATGTTAGTACAAATTGGGTAATCAGGGTGTACATCTTAGCAGGATCATTTCTTGGATGAGTTGTTTAAATATTCTGCTGTGGTATCTTAGTTGTGGAACTTATCAGTATTGAAGCTCTCACTAAACAAAAGAGTCTAAAAAAAAAAGTATTAATAAAAAACCATGAAAAAGAAAGATTCAAAACTGTTTACCCTTCCTAGAGGGATGAACCCGGATAGTAAGAATAATAATTCTCTCCCAGCGGGAGCTCCTTAGAGCTCCTGCGGAGCTCCGCAGGAGAGGATAAAACCCCACCTATATGGTTGGACTGGAATACCTAATTGCGATCAAATGGAGTTGTTTACAAATCCTTATGACAAGCTGTGGAAGGATCTTTATGGACTAAAAGTGAGGGTCTCTTGAAAAAGGATCACGCGGGGTGAAAATACTAAAATGAATAAATATATGAAATATCAATTGAAACGTCTGGATCGTTTGAGATCAGACCCTGTGAAGTACTGAAATGTAGTAAGATCTTTACTTCAAAAATCCTTAGTCTTTAGATTAAGCGCTTTCATTAAAATGCACCCTAACTGATATAGAGACCTCACACTAGGACAGGTTAAGTCTCTAGTGAAATCTTTTAAAAAATTGCTTAAATCATTCGATACAGATAGTGAATTAAATAGGATAGTTCACTGTATAGACTTTAAGCGGGTATATTTCTGAGATAGAAACAAATGGCGTCCGTTAGGTGTACCTTCTGTACCCTGACGTATGATGGGCATATGATAAATAATTTCCTAGTCCAATTTAGCTGAGAGAATTTTTTACCAAGTCAACATGGTTTTATACCAGGCCGCGGATGTTTAACTGCATGACAAGAGCTAATTACTAAAGTTTTTGATAAACCTTGAATATTAGAAACAGATCTAAAGCAATTTTTCCCTTCGGTTAGACCGGCGGAAGTGGCAGGTGTGCTATCTTCCATGGGAGTAAGTGAATATATGTTATCTTGAATAGGAAAGATCGTAGTAATTTTATAATTCCCCGAGAGGTTAAATTAGTTTCCGATACTGAACTTATATTAAAACGTTTAGAATATCTGGACCTTTTCTATTTCTTTTCCCTCCCGGTAGAAGGTGGTAATATAAAAAGTTTGGTGCTTCCTGAAGGAAGGAAGGATCCGAAGGTTATATCCAAACTGCGTTTTTTAGGTCTGCAGTATAACCCTGTTCAGGATAATGTGACTCCAGTGCCCTCATGATTGAGGAGATTTATCTCAACCCTCCCCGTTCTTCAAAGAATATATCTCCAGAAGAGACCCCTTTAAATTGGGGATACGATGAAGGGTTACCCCAAGGTTTCCCAATGTCCCCAGTACAGTCTATACTAAATCTTAAGGATTTTTTAACTCAACAATCTAGTATATCCTATGCCGATGATCCTATATTTTATAGTGATGTCCCCTTTGAAATAAGAGGTGATAAAGAAAAGCGTATGGAGTTATCTGAAACCAAAACCTTATGAATAAAAAGGGACTCTAAGTGAATCTCAAAATTAAAGTGACTGGTATAGTTTATGACCCGTTTGAGGATAAGATTTATTCTGAAACAAGGAAAGGGGCTAATCTAGTCATTTCTTCTAGTTTAAGAGATGAGTTATTAAATATGATTCATATAGAGCTTCTAACAGATAGTAAGAGAATAGAGTTAATAAAAGGAGGTTATCTAAAGAGATGAAGATATTCGAAACCCTGAATAAAGCTCTTTAATAGTAAGTATGCGGGCTTAACAATCTCTCGTTTATATATTGGTACATGAAGTGATGACTTCATTGTTCAAGATTTTAGATTGATAGGAAGGGAGAATTCCTGGCTATATCGCGAGAATTTGCGAGGAACAGAACTAACCATAAGAAATTATAGTTCTAAAGCAATACGAACATTAAGCAATTTTTTTAGTCCCAAAAAGAGAAAATCTAATGTTAGGTGAATAAACTCTCGTGTTACATCGTCCGAATCTTATATGTTATAAAGATTCGGACTCTAGTTTTTTTATGGTAAAAAGTTTCCTGATTCACAGACTTAAAATGATGATAATTGAAGGAGGTGCGCCTTCCTCATATTGAATGAGTATCTTATATCTTTTTTTTGTGGTCTAGTGAAAAGGTTTTCTGAAGCGGCTCTTCAGAACTCCTTGTTGGAAGAAAGTTTCCCTCATTGCGTTTGAAATTTTCCCTCGTATGTGTCTGTTTTTTAAATCTTTCCTCATCCTTTGTTTTTTTCTCTTTCTTCAGAGCCTTCCATTATGTTTTCTTCTTCCGTTCGAGTTCCTTCCGTCTGCCTGTTTCTTGATGTTTTCATTCCCTCCGTCTCCTGTTCCATGAAAACATCTAAGTATAAATAAGTATTAGTGTATAGTAATATAGCTATGCATACTTGATTCGGTCTGCCAACACTATTTAAACTATTACCTTTACTATTTACTATTTTAGTGTAATTTCAACCGTGTTATCGATTTATATACTATATTCATTTACTTTTTTTTTTATAGTCTATTAACCTTGAGATAATCACGGTGTTCATAAAAAAAAGCGTGAGCGATAATTTATCCTTTATGCGTTACAGAGGTATTTGCTTTCTTTTTCAGGGGTGTTATTATTATCTTTGCTTTTAATTCCTATAATAGGTGTTTTTGTGATATTGGTTAATAAAGATTTAGGGGTTTCGTTAACGAATATTAAATTTATAGGTTTAACTGCGTCTATACTTAATTTATTTTTATCATTAATTATTTTTATTTTATTTGATTTTAGTCTAAATCAATTTCAATTTGTACAAGAATATCATGAAATTAGTTATTTTAACTTTTTTTTAGGTATAGATGGTTTATCTATATATTTTGTTGTGCGCCCTTTAACTAAGAAATTTAATTTTCAATTTTTTGAGTATATTTATACTTTATTTACATCTTGATTCCAAAGAATAGGGTATGTGTTTTGGTCTATTTTGCTACGCAAAATAATTTCATATTTTGCTTTATTTTTAAATAATTTTATTAACTTCTTTGCAGAAAAGATTGATGAAATTAACTTAATTTTATTTACGTTAGTTCCAGAAAGGGTCTATAAAAATGCTGATACAGATAAGAAGGAAATTATTAAAGAAAATAAAAAAAAATGTGGGGTTTATCAATGATCAAATCTATTGACAGGTGATTCATATATTGGTAGTAGTGTAGATTTAAGTAATAGATTGGCACAGTATTATTCGAAAAAATACCTTGAAAAAACTCTTTTAAAGGGAAATAGTATAATATGTGCTAGTTTATTAAAATATGGTTATTCTAATTTTTCATTACAGATTCTCGAATATTGTACTCCAGATAAAGTAATAGAAAGAGAGCAATACTATATTGATTTATATAAACCAAGTTATAATATATTACCTATTGCAGGATCCACATTAGGCTTTAAGCATTCTTTAGGAACGTTGGATAAATTGAGAAATCATGGGTTAAGTTTAAAAAATCTTGAACATCTTAAAAATCTAAATTCATATATTCAAAAAGATCCAATATGAAAGTCTAATAATAAGGAAGCTTTAAAAAGATTACATAGCGATCCTTTAGTGCGAGCTAAACGGATAGAATCTTTAAAAAAACTTTCTGAAAACTTAGAATTAAAAAAAAATAATTCAGAAGCATTAAAAATTTTACATGCAAAATTAAAAGGCCGAGCAAGACCAGAAGGTGCAGGGATACCAGCAATACAAATAGAATTGTACGATTTGGAAACTCAAACTAAAACAATATATCCTTCTATAAGTGAAACTGCTAAAGCTATAGGAATATCTCCCAGGAGTATTACTAGATACTTTTCTGGAGATACGACCAAGCCTTATAGAGGTAAATATTTTATGAAAAAATTAATCTTTAACAAAATAAAGATATACCAAATTAAAAAGTTGAAAATTAAGAAAAAGCCCGTTCCACTAAGAATCGTAACTGAACTAATGTTATGTAAACCGACTAACTTACTTGATATCGAAATGATTAGAGGAAAGAAGCATGTTAGTAAAGTCCTCAATAAGATTAAGTATAAATTTTATTTGGTGGGCAAGGTAATTTATATTCAAGCTTTTATTATAATGCTGTTACAGAACTATAGGCTGACTTTGAAAATACTTGATACAAAGTGTAATCATAAATGTGTAGAAAAGCAAAATGCATATTTAAGTTCATGATTACTAAAAGGGCTTTTACCCTTAAAGCAGTGAGCTAAAAATATAATATCAGACTTTTTCTTAGGAACTGGGGATCCCCTAAGCCTAGTAATAGGTATCAAAAATTTGACTTTGAAGTTGTGAGCATTAAAATTTGAAAATTTTACTAAAATAAGTGCTTTATTTAATACCAATTCAAAGGGGGACGGAGTGATCGTAGTACAATCACATATGTTATTGGAAGGGTCACAGGAGACAGTAGTCTTAAAAAATAAAGCAGGTAATACTTTACACTTTATTCGTAAAAGACCAAAGACATACGGTTATAATCCATATGATACAATACACTTAAACTCAAGAAGAACATTAGTACAAAAAATTTTTACTCTATTTCTTTTTATTTTATTTTTGGTTTTAACCACTCATGCTAGTAGTTATATAATGGGTGACATTACAGGTGAATTTGTTTTATTTTCAGCTGCTGTACCTATAAAATTTTATGCTAACGCTGATTCTAAAAAATTAATAATTTTAAAAGAAAATGCAGGGAAATCTGGAGTGTACCGTTGAGTAAATCAAGTAAATGGAAAATCTTATATAGGAAGTGCTGTAAATTTATCAATAAGATTAAGAAATTATTTTAATATTAATTATTTATTGTTACATAATATGCGAATATATAAGGCACTTTTAAAATATGGTCATTCAAAATTTGATTTAGAGATTCTCGAATATTGTGAACCAACTCAATGTATCGAAAGGGAACAATATTTTATGGATCTTTTTCATCCCCATTACAATATACTCAATACTGCTGGTTCCTTGCTAGGATTTAAACACTCTGATCAATCTCGGGCCAATATCTCTAAATCTTTAACAGGTGAAAAAAACCCGATGTATGGAAAAATAGGAGAAATGAATCATATGTTTGGGAGAGAAATTAGTGAACAAACTCTGGCCAAGCTCTTTAAATCTTTAACAGGTGAAAAAAATCCGAGGTATGGTAAAAAAAAACCTGAGGGTTCGGGTAGTCCAAGTATTAAAGTAAAAGTATTAGACATCCTCACAGGTATTAGCACTATTTATTGTTCAATTAGTGAAGCAACCAAAGCTCTTAAGTGTCCATCATCAAGTATTAGTGTGTATTTTCTTCGTAAAAGACAGACACCAATTTTTTTTTTGCATTGCATACGCGAGCGAAAAAAAAACATGGATATTTATTGGAAAAACTGAAGCAATGCAAATAAGAATAGAGCAAGTAGAGGTAAGACTTTACACTCTATTTCTTTATTGAGAGCAAAGACATTTGATTATAATTCAAATAATTCAATACACTTAAATTTTAGTACTCTAGTTATCAGACATATGAGTACAGAGGTATCAAAAAAATGTAATATAAATCCTTGGTTTTTAACTGGTTTTTCTGGTGCGGAATGATGTTTTATGGTTAGTATATATAAATCACCGAAGTCAAGAGTAGGTTGGCGAGTACAACCAGTATTTCAAATTGGACTTCACCCTAAAGATAAAGAACTACTAAATATTATTCAAACGTATTTTGATGGACAAGGAATTTTAACTAGACTTAAGGATAATTGTTTGACTTATAGAGTATTTTCTCTTGAGACATTAGATAAAATTATTGAGCACTTTGAAAAATATCCATTACAAACTCAAAAACGTGGAGATTTTGAATTGTTTAAGTCAGTTGTAATGATGGTAAAATGTGGTAAACATTTAAATACTGAAGGTTTACAAGAGATTATAAATTATAGAGCTTCTCTTAACAATGGGTTAACTCCAATATTGAAAGAAGCTTTCCCTAATTTTATTTTAATACCAAGATTTCATAAAATAGTTAACCCTCAAGTACTTGACCCACATTGATTATCAGGTTTTACTGCTGGTGAAGGTTGTTTTAATATAAATATAGTTAAGAACTCTTCAACTAAAACAGGATACTTGGTAAATTTAAGATTTCAGTTAAGTCAGCATCTACGAAATGAAAATTTGTTAAAAAGTTTTATAGATTATTTCGGTTGTGGTAAGTATTATACTGTAGAGGGTGTTCAAAGTAGGGGGGATTTTGTAGTAACTAGATTGAGTGATATTTTAAATAAAATTATTCCTTTTTATCTAAATTATCCAATTATGGGTATAAAAGCTAAAGATTTTCAATCTTGATATGAAGCCTCAGAATTAATGTTTAAAAAGGAACATTTGACTTTAGAAGGGTTAGAAAAGATTTTAAAAATAAAAGCCAGTAAAAATAATACTCCTAAAACGAGGAAACAGTAAAAATTATATTAATTCCTCTTGTAAAGAGCTTAGTCTTTTACCTGGAGATAATCATTCACCTAGGGGCGGGTATCCCCGTGGCCCCAGTCGCCGCTTGGAGGCGACTGCCGGGGCTAATAATATTTGTACAAAAAATTTAATTACTATATTAAGTATGCGCTCTATTTATAATGAAGTTTCTAAATTTATGGACTCAAATTTACATTTAATTAAGTATATGTCTGTTGAAGATAAAGAGGCGTTATATAATAAGTCAGGAAAAAAGTTGAAGGTGATCATAGAAAGTATAAAAAATTGGACGTATAGGTGCGAACCTATTTATATAAAAAAATCTAATGAAGGTAACTTGTTGTTTTCACATACTACTAAATTAATATCTTTACCATCTCTTAATGATATTATATTGCAAATCGCGATAAAAATACTAATAGAATCTGAATGTGAGAAAAAAATTTTTAATAAGCAAAACTTTGGATTTAGACCTAATAGATCTGTTCACCATGCATTAAACTCAGTTAAAAAGATGAAAGGAGTAACCTGAATTATAGAAGGTAGGGTTAATAAGGTTTTTGAGAATATTCATTATAATATATTAGTTAATATAATTAAGAAAAAATTAAATCCTGATCGAACCCTTATAGGGATCTTTTATAAACTTTTAAACGCAGGTTATTTGGTAAATGCTTGTTATGATATTTATCGTGATTATGTATGAAGGAATGTGGACAAGGTCTTTTTAGGTGGAATAATTTCTCCTATTTTATTAAATCTTTATTTAACTCCTTTAGATGAGTTTATTGATAAGTTAAAAGAAAATTATGCTTTAAGTCCTTTAAAGATATATTATGTAAGGTTTGCCAATGAATGGGTGATAGGTGTGGAAGGAGATGTACAGAATCATGAAGAATTAGCCAAAAAGATCCAGGATCAAATTAGAACTTTCCTTCAGGATGAATTAAAATTAGAGTTAGATAAAAATAAGTTAATTCATCTAGGAAGAGGTTATGCTAAATTTTTAACCCATTATTTAAGATGGTCAATACCTAGTTCTCTAAAATCGCCTTCACCTTCTAGGGGTGTTAATAATGTTTTATTATCATCACCCAAAGTTATAATTACTCCTACAATATTAATTCCATTAAAGGATCTAAAATCTAAGCTTATTGAAAAAGGATTCGCAGATGATACAGGTTATCCTAAATATGTGGGAAAATTATTACATTTATCTGATTATGATATAGTTAAAAATTATAATAGCCTTCTAACAAAAATTTTTGTTTTTTATAATATGGCTGCTAATCGTTCCGATTTAAGAGAATTGTTATATATATTAGAGTACTCTTTAGCTCATACACTTGCCGCAAAACACAGGTCAACCTTATCAAAAATATTTAAAAAATATGGTAAACCTATTGTTGTAAATGTAAGGGGTTTAGGGAAAATAAAATTTTCTAGACCTGATAGTTTAAAGGCAGCATATCTTAATAATAAGTATAAAAAGTTTAGTGTATAATTATAATGGTGATAGGACAAATGATCCTATGTTTAATAAAAATATATATGTTATAAGGTTTACATAGAGGGTTGGAGGTGGGAACCTTAGGATAAATTCCTTAAGTGTATTGTTTCGATTCTAAAATCGCTTTGTTTACTGTTTCTGGAGAGCCGTATGCGATGAAAGTCGCACGTACGGTTCGGTGGGAGCGAGTTTAATACCCTTAATAAAGTAATACTTTAAAGGGACTATGCTTGCGACCCAACTTATTAACAACAATTATTATCCCTATTTCAATTTTATCTAATTGAACATCTATTTCAAAACATGTAGAAACTTATCTTATAATCATACTATTGTTAGAGACTTTACTATTGGCAGTTTTCTTAGTGTTAGATATTTTACTTTTTTACATTTTTTTTGAATCTATTCTACCTCCTGCTATATGATCTGGGAAATCATTAATACAAGATCTAAATTTACTTTATTCGGGGACCGGTCCCGCTTTAATAAATGGGGGTCACAGGACGGTAATTAAACAAATAAATAATTTAAGATTATATTCCACAGTTCATTCTAAGTCAGAATATGAACTAGACCCTAATTTTGTCACAGGATTCGTAGATGCTGAGGGTTGCTTTGGTGTTACTATATCAAGAGATCCGGTTAATAAAACAGGTTGAAGAGTTAAACCAGCTTTTGATATTGGCTTACACAAAAAGGATCTTGCATTACTAAAATTGATACAAAACTATTTTAATAAAATAGGTATTATCTCAGTACAAAGTAAAGATCTAGTACGATTTCGTGTTTTTTCTCAAAAAGACTTTATGGCAATTATTGATCATTTTGATCAATATCCACTTTTAACTCAAAAACGAACAGACTTTGAATTTTTTAAAAAAATTTGTATTATGATGAAAAATAAAGAACATACTACATTGGAAGGATTTAGGGAAATAGTTTCAATCAGGTCTTCGTTAAATAAAGGATTGTCTGAGAAACTAAAACAAATTTTTCCTGATTTAGTTCCTGTTCCTAGACCCATAGTTCAACCCCCGAAAATATTTAATTCGCATTGGATAGCTGGTTTTGCGTCTGGTGATGGGTGTTTTTACTAAAGTCTTTATAAATCTCCCACCAAACTAGGAGAAGCTGTGAGATTAATGTTTACAATTACTCAACACAGTCGAGATGAGCAGTTAATGAAAAGTTTGGTTAATTATTGAGGTTTTGGTCGCTATGTTGCCCGAGATGGTGAACATGGAGAGTTATTAGTTACAGATATTGAGGCTGTTACTAACAAAGTGATTCCCCTATTTAGTCAATATCCTATAGTTGGAATAAAATCTAAAGATTTTCACTCCCAGCGGGAGCTCCTTAGAGCTCCTGCGGAGCTCCGCAGGAGAGATTTTAAACAAGTAGCTCTTTTAATTCAAAATAAGGATCACTTGACAATTAAAGGATTAGAGAAAATTCGTAAAATTAAAGCTGGAATGAATAAGGGTCGTATAAATTAATCAAATTATATAAAAATTACCCCCAGTAAACTGATATGAAAATAACTTGTGTGGGATTAACTATCAAATTCCGGGGACACCCTAAAGCTTATGATACCAAGCAGTAGTTGAAAAACTATGAGTGGCTGAACTAATTACTCAGGTACGGTAATAAGTCATAATATGAGTGAAAACGAAATGGGTAATCGCGGATCTAAGTCAGATGTTAGTTTAATATCTGTAAAAGAGTAACGAGTAGACGGTAATTGACATTTTAAATCAAAATGTTTAAGGTATACTCTAAAGGGTTTCGAAAGAAACTATCCAGTCAGAATCCCTTCTAATCAAATAAATAAAATAAAGCTATATTCCACTGCTAGCACTTGAGAAGCTAAATCTCAAATGGAATTAGAGTTATTAAATTCTTACTTTTAACAGGTTTTACTGATATAGTCCTGTTGACTGTAAGAAAATTCTCTTTATTTAATATTACGGAAAAGATTATATAGTTTTCGCCCTATTAATGAAAAATAAGCACACCTATCAGCTGAAGGATTAGACATTATTCGTCTATTAAAGTTGGAATGAATAGAGGTCGGCTTTAGCTTATAGCTTATACGGAGAGAATTAATAAAATTATTTATTTGTACGATAAATCTGATGGCCTTGTTATTTATTCTAATAGGTGTATTTGGATCTGACAATAGAGTAAAAGCTAGTTTTTACTTATTTTTATATACATTGACTCAACAGTGTAAAAAAACCAAACACCGGGAAAACCCTAAAGCTCTAGTAACCAAAGTAGTAAGAGAAATTTTTTTACCGGCTTTATTAATGACTAAAGGTATGGTAAGATCACTAAAGATGAGAAGAATACTTTCTTCGAAATGGGTAACCGTGGTTCTAAGTCATCCTTTTATTAATTATAAGGGTGTAAAAGAGCAACGAGTAGATGGTTCTTCAAGGTTCAGAAATTTGAATCTTGTAAGGTGTACTCTAATCGCTGAGAAATCAGTTTTTGGGAAAACGATTCATTCCTATTCACATAATAAAATGTTTATGCACACAATGTCAAATAAACAAAATAAAGACTATAATAATTTACCACACCCTTGATTTGTTACAGGTTTAACGGATGCAGAAGGTACTTTTGCATTAGGATTCCACAAAAGTAATGAATATAGAATGGGATATCAAATCACAGCTATATATAAAATTGCTATGCATAAAAAAGATTACCACTTATTATGTACTATACGTGATTTCTTTGGCGTAGGTAAAATAACTAAACATGGAGATACTACTTTACAGTATTTAGTTAGATCTTTAGCTGATTTACAAGTAATAATATCACATTTTGATAAATATCCCTTATTGAGTGAAAAATGAGGGGATTATAAATTATTTAAAGATGGTATAGAATTACTTAAGACTAAAGCCCATCTTAATAAGGAAGGTTTTCATAAAATTCTTTCTATAAGAGCTGCTTTAAATTTAGGTCTTAGTGATGAACTAAATCTATTCTTTCCTGATATTAAAGCTGTAAATAGACCTTTAGTTCAAAATACGGCGGTTATGGATCCTAATTGAATAGCAGGATTAGCTAGTGGAGATGGGTGTTTTCATGTATCTTTACGTAATTCTTTAACAACTAAAACAGGTAAAGCTGTAGTGTTAAAATTTCATATTGTTCAACACAGTAGAGATATAGAACTTATGAAATCATTAATTTCTACCCTTAAATGTGGTAGAATTGAATTAGTTTTAAAACAGTCTGCTGTATATTTTGTTGTTACAAAATTTAAAGATATATTTGAAAAGATAATACCTTTATTTGATAAATCTTATATTAAAGGTGTTAAAGAATCAGACTATAAAGACTTTAAAAAAGTAGCTATGATTATACAAGATAAACAACATTTATCAGAAGCAGGTTTGTCTAACATAAAATCTATTAAGTCCAATATGAATTTAAATCGTAAAGTTTAAAGTTATTATGTGAATTGTCGGTTAGCCGATATGAATTTAAGTAACTCAAAATTAAAGAAAACCCTAATGTGTTAGGTTCATTGTTTTTATTACTATCTATTTTAGCAATGTCATCTATTATGAGTACTACTGATTTTGATACCTTATTTAAAAGAAATTTTATTTATTTTACACAAATTTTTTTATTTTATGGTATTTTTATAGCTTTTGCGGTTAAAACACCTACAATCTTTTTAAATACCTGACTTTTAAAGGCACATGTGGAATCTCCTTTAGGAGGAAGTATTATATTAGCAGCTATTGTGCTTAAATTAAGTTTATATGGTATTTTAAGATTAATTTTACCTATATTACCTAAGGCATATATGGAATATACTTATATTATTTATTTAATAGGGGTTATAACTATAATATATGCTAGTGTTAGTACTTTAAGAACAATAGATGTTAAAGAACTTATAGCATATAGCTCTGTTTCTCATGCAGCAGTGTATCTTTTAGGTGTATTTAGTAATAGTATACAAGGAATTGAAGGGGGTATAAATTTAGGTATAGCTCATGGACTAGTTTCACCTGGACTATTTATTTGTGCAGGTGGTATATTATATGATAGATCTCATACTAGATTAATAGCTTTCTATAGAGGAATGGCTCAAATTATGCCACTTTTCGCAATATTATTTTTTATATTGTGTTTAGGAAACTGTGGAGCACCTCTAACATTAAATTTTATAGGTGAATTTATGTCACTTTACGGAATTTTTGAAAGTTCTTCATTTTTTGGGGTATTTGCTAGCTTATCTATAATATTCTCTGCCGGTTATACTATTTATATGTTTCAAAAGATATCTTTTGGAGGATCCTATTCAAGCAAATTTACAGTTAATATTCCTGATGTTAATAAAAGAGAGTTCATTGTGTTATTAACTTTAGTAGTACCTACGGTAATGTTAGGTATCTACCCTGGGCTAATTTTAGATGCTATTCACTATTCAGTTTCAACATTAATTTACACTTTTGATTTTAACTTTACTGGTTAGTTCCTACGATTAAAAATATAGTCTTATGTTCTGTAAATCGTGAATTTAACAAGGTAGAGTTTAAAGTAAACTGATACAAACTAAAATTTTTAGTTAAACATTTTATTATAATTAAAAAAAAAAGTTATAAATAATTGTAAATTTAATTATTTTAAACATTTAAATCATTTTTATACAGTCTACTAACCTTAAGATAATTACGGTGTTAATATAAAAAGAGTGGATGATAAATTATCATTTATGCGTTACAGAGGTATTTGCTTTTATTTTTTTTTTCTAATGATGTTGTTATCCTTATTTGTAGTTTCTATAATCAGTGCTATTTTAATAATAAAAAAAAATTTTTTTCTCATTTAATAGTAACTTACTTAAAATAACTATTATTTTCTTTATAGGGTTCATTACGAGATTTATGGTCTATTATGTTTTAAGTTAGTGAGGGTGTGGTAAGGGGGAAAATTAACCTTTTTAAGTTTGTAAGAAATGGTTAGCAATGGTTAAAATACAATTTATTATTGTAAGGATTTAAACTATATGAAGCTAGTATAAGCATAAATATTACTGTGTTTTATATACATTATTAGTTAGGTAGCTTTATATCTAAGTGTCTAACCATGGTGGAAAGTCGTTGTATAAAGTGAGGTGGTGTTTCTTGATATGTCAAGATAGGTGATGATGGTATATCCTGTTTAGTGTTTTTACTATTGTAGTTTTGGAATTAATTTTATAGTTTACTAGAAAACTATAGTAGTACATAGTTATTTAATTATAGTAGTTTTGGAATTTAGAGGTCACCCTAATTCTAATTATAATTGCCTCTTTGATTATTTATATTTTTTTTTATTATGGCTAGAATATATACTTTTGTTACATTTTCCCACCTTTCAAGCACAAAGGATAGAAGACATATTTTACACTATTCTATTTTTTATATTAAAGAGAAACCTAGGTTTGATAGGGATAGAATAAAACTCAAATTATGGGAAGATATTGGAAAGGAATTCATTGGATTTTACATAATTGGAGATGATGACATGGAAATGGATTCTCAATTAATTGAAGATATTCAGGATGAAAAAGAAGAATTATCCTTTTTACTGTATAGAGTGCGAATAACTACTTTCTTTAGTCTACCATTTCTTATGTCGTTATTAGAATATACGAAAAAAAACCCGGGGTTATGTTTTTTATAATATGTGAAGGTATGACAGCTAATGCACTTAAAGTAGTTTTTATGGAAAATAACATAACAATTAGCGGAGGTAATAACACATTAAAACATATTCTTTCACCTCAGCAATATTTGTTAACTAAGATTATTAGTACTTTTTATGAGAGTGCTAACAAATTAGTTCATAAGTCCTTTTTAGAAATAGGTCACATAAAATCTTTTAGCAGAGTTCTTTATGATTTTACTTCTGAAAGAGATAGACAGATATTAAAAGTAATAAAAGCTAAAAAGGAGGCTTATTTAAAACTAAGCAAAGCAGATAGGCAGCTACAAAATTATTTTTTGCAGTATGATAAGGATATTAGAATAAAATATAGTAATTCTGATTTAGTTGATGAAGTAAATGATTATTTAAAGAATAATACCCCCTAAAAAACATAATAATAGCAATGTAACACTAACCAGATTCAAAAAAGAGATTTGAGATTTCCACAGTTCTTTAAAATTTTCTTATCATAAAAATAAATTTTCGGAATTTAATAATAGTTTTAACCATAAGTATAATTATGTTAAGGTAAGAAAGTATTCTAGTCCTCACTCTCTTTCTCCAACCCCTTTAAAAAGGGCGGCGGGCTTTGCCTGTCGACCTGCTGAAGGGGTAGGCCGAAGGCTGCTTAAAGTAAAATATTTTTCCACTAACGAGGGAAATAATTCAACTAATAAATTGGTTATTAATTCGAAACCTGAACAGGTTGTTTTTGAAAATGGTAAAGCTGTATTAATGTTACCAACTTTGAAACCTTTTTTATGATTAATAGAAAATAGTACAAAAGATGGTAAAATTACTCAACCTGATTTTGAAAAGCATATATGAAAATTTAAAGATTTTCACTCTTCTTTATTAAAAGTCTTTAATAATTTAGAATGTGGTTTCTATAGGTTCGAATGATATTTCTATATTTATGATTTAATTATTGTATATAGAAATACATTGTAATGTAATAATATTTTTATATGTAATGTATTATTTCATAATCTTAATAACTTAAAAATATTATTATATAAAACCCAAAAAAAATTAAACTTTTGCGGGTATTCTAACTAAAGTGACAAGGTAGCTATAATTTTTAATGAAGTTATACAGTGTAATTAAAACTTTTTTTTTTTAATACTATACATGGCATTCTAAATTTTTTTATGATCCATTGTTCTGATTCGATGCCCGTTGCTAATTTACTTAAAAGTACGATTATTTTATCTAACAACAATAAAAACAATAAATACAACCTAAATATAATGATATCATCTATAAGTATGTGATTTGAAAGATGATTTTTATCTTCAAATGCTAAAGATATAGGTGTTTTATATCTAATATACGCTTTATTCTCAGGTTTGGTGGGTACAGCTTTTTCTGTGTTAATTAGATTAGAGTTGTCTGGTCCCGGTGTACAGTTTATAGCAGATAATCAATTATATAACAGTATTATAACTGCTCATGCAATAATTATGATATTCTTTATGGTCGAAAAATTTTTTATACTAGAATTGCAACCTTTAAATTTTCTTTACAAAATAAATAACAATAGTGATAGTTCACTTTCAATGAGTGAATCTAATAACAATAACAACGATAACAATTATAATGAAAATAATAAACATGAAAATGATGAGAAAAAATATAATGATAAAAAATATAATTATATTAAAGTATTAGTAGATGACCCTTTTAATAACAGGGATATTATACTTAATGTTACTAAAAAACAAAAAGGTGTTTCCTCTTCTACTTTTAATAACTTAAATCCTTATTGAGTGACAGGGTTTTCTGATGCTGAATCATGTTTTGGGTTTAGAGTTCGTAAAAACCCTAAACTAATAGTAGGTTGAGAAGTGATTCCTTATTTCTTTATAAACCTACATGTTAAAGATCTTTCTATCTTATTAGATATAAAAGAATTTTTTGGTGTGGGTAATATTAGTAGTAATAAAGAATCCGTATTGTATCAAGTTAATTCTCTTAAGGATTTAGTTAATGTTATTATTCCTCATTTTGAATTATATCCTTTATTAACTAAAAAGAAAGCGGATTTTTTATTATTTAAATTAGCTATTGAATTAATTAAAGAAAAAGAACATAAAAATATAGAAGGAATACATAAACTAATAGGGATTAAAGCATCTTTAAATAAAGGCCTTTTAAAAGGTGAATTAAATTCATATTTTAAGAATATTCTTTCTCAAGAAAGAACTGATGTAACTTTACCAGAAGTGATAAATCCTTATTGATTTGCAGGTTTTACAAGTGGAGATGGAAGTTTCTCGGTAGAAATTCTAAAATCTTCCTCTCATAAAATAGGACATCAAGTACTTCTTAAATTCTTAATAACTCAACATAATCGTGATCTTGAATTATTGAAATGTTTTATAAGCTTTTTAGGGGGAGGTTTTATAAAAGAGCGTAAGGGTATTTCTGAATTTAGAGTCATAAAATTATCACTTATTACAGAGAAACTTATACCTCTTTTTCAGAAACACCCTATTATTGGAAATAAAAATAAGGATTTTCTCTCCCAGCGGGAGCTCCTTAGAGCTCCTGCGGAGCTCCGCAGGAGAGATTTTTGTCAAATCGCTGAATTAATGAAGAGTAATGCTCATAAAACTCAAGAAGGGTTAGATAAAATTCGAGAAATTAAAGCAGGGATGAACACAAAGAGAAAATAGATTTTTATTACTAGCCCTCTATCCCTCCCCGCGTGGGATTAAAGGTTTCTTAGTACAAAACTAGTTATCTGGAAATAACTTTGGTTTATTTATTATTATTTAACCTGTTATTGTTATTATTTAACTTGTTATTGTTATTATTATTACTATAAGAAAATGCAAAATTAATATAAGAAAACGCAAAATTAATATAAAAAAAAGGCATGGCCGGGTAAGATGGAAACATCATACTTTACATTCACTATTTGCTAGGACCTCTTTAGAGCTTTTAAAACTAGTACTGCAGACTTTCGGAACCTATTGGTAAACGAAAAGCGGCAGAATACAGTAACATCTTAAAAGATTAGAAAACTAGCCAGAAACTACTAAATAAAAGTTTAATGTTACTTGCTTATTGCCATAAGGATCATACAGTTAACGTGTCTACTATGATTAATCCTTGATTTATAACAGGATTTTCGGATGGTGAAGGTTGCTTTCACTTAGCTGTCAATAAGCATAAAAGGTTTAAATACGGATATTCCTTAGGAGCTGTATTTAAAATTCATCTACACACTAGAGATTTAGCCTTATTAGAGAAAATTCAAAGATACTTTGGTGTAGGAAAAATATATGAGCTAAATAGAGGTACAATTCAATTTCAAGTGACATCAATTCAAGAATTAAAGATAATTCTTGAGCATTTTGATAAGTACCCTTTAGTTACTTCTAAGTGAGCTGATTATATCTTATTTAAGCAAGGGGTTGAATTAATTCTAAATAAAGCTCATTTAACTCAAGAAGGTATAAGAAAGTTTTTATCATTAAAAGCATCTATGAATTGAGGTTTATCTGAGAGCTTAGTAGATACTTTCCCTGATATTGTTGCAGTGGATAGACCCTTAAAAGATAATAATAAAATTCCGCATCCATTCTGATTAACTGGTTTTATAGACGCAGAAGGTTGTTTTATGCTTAAAAAAGTAAATACCTCCATTACAGGAGCAGGAATCCATTTATATTTTCAAATTACACAACACGTTCGTGTTGTTGCTCTAATGGAAATTATAATGAAATTCTTGGGTTGTGGGATTATCTATAATTATAGAGAGGGTGTGGATCTTCGTGTAACAAAGATTTCTGATATCATGGAAAAAATTGTACCCTTGCTTGATAAATACCCTTTACAAGGAATAAAATTAGAAGACTATAAATGCTTTAAAGAAGTAGGGTTTTTAGTTCAAAAGAAAGAACACTTAACGCCTGAAGGTCTTGAAAAAATTAAACTCTTTAAATCTAATATGGATAAATTTAAACCCCAATAAGATTAATACCTAAATATTAATTAAGCGAAATTATTTCAAAGGATTAGGCAATCAGCCAGAAACCAAATATAAAAGGGCTCACGTAGCATTAAACACTTCTATTGAGTAGGATCTTCAGAGACTACACGTGAATACCTTAGTAAATATTAAATATTTAATATTTATAGGTAAAGGTATAGTCCGGGCATTAATGAAAATTAATGATAAATCAATTTAAAAACTATTAAATGATAATAAGAGGCATGCCAGCTATTTTGATTAATTTATTTTATATTTTATATATGATAAATTATTGCGAAGATACAAGTTATGTTATCTTTTTTTCTGATTTCATTTTTATTAGTGATTTATTATTAGCTCTTTTTTGTTGCAATGGTCCTAGCCTCCCATGACTTGCGGAGGGCAATAAATCCAATGCTGTCGGTTTAAAACTTAGCAGTTGTTCTTTTAATTATATAGGTAAAAGAAATTATAGTACTTTAAAAGGATCTGGGGATCCAAAAAAGAAATCTTCTAAAAGAAAAACTTTAAGCTCACCCGAATCTAGACCGTATGATGATTTATATGCTGGTAGAGGAATACCCAATAATGAACCAATATGAGTTAAAGATAACGGTAAAGAAAGAAGTCCTTTTAAGGCTTCTTGAGCTAAAGATGAAAAGGATAGATTACATTTTCCTTCTAATTATCCTTGTAATTATATTAATATATCTGATCCTTTTAACAATAGAGAATTAATTAAAGAAACTTGTAAAGGGAATCGTGTTGTATACATTTGAACCTATTTACCCACAGGTGTCTGTTTAGTTGGATCATCATCTAATAGCGTAGAAAGGGTAATAAGTTATTTTGAAAAAAAATATTTATTTTTAGATACAAGAAGAGGTGTTCAATTTTTAGCTGATTACGGTTTTAAAGATATACAATTAACTATTATTTATTACGAGTATCATAAGTTTACAGCACGAGATATAAAAATTATTGAGGCTTATTTTATTAATGAATTAAATAGTAGTTTAAATTCTCAAAAATACGTTTATTTGCCTCCTGAACCTTTAGAGTCAGTGTTACCTTTCATTAATATAACTAACAGAGATATTTCTGTACCTATATTTGTATATGGACCTGATTTAAAAAGAGTTCTTTATATTTTTAATTCAAAAACTTCTTTTTATAGTGAATTTAACATACATTGAAATACCGTAGATAAATACTTGGATAAATCAGATAAATTATATAACTATTTTACCTTTTCAACAAAAACCTTAGAAGGTTCAGATTTAGATAATCTTTTAAGTTTAAATGAGTTGTTGGATATTAAAACCAATGTTGACCCTAATATTCCTAGAAGAGGACAAAGGGTAAAATTAAAAGATCTTACTAAGAATATAGAATACGAATTTTATAGCTTAAGTAAGGCTGCTAAGTTTATTGAAGACACAGAAGGATCTTGTGACACAGCAACTTTAAGAAATCACATGAAAAATGACACTATTTATAAAAAAAAATGAAAAGTAGAAAAATTGTAAGATTATTTAGTATATCTAGGGCGATGTATTTTTCCGGCCTAGATACTCCTATTGATAATCAAATTCGTATGGTGCGACACGAAGGTTGTAGTAGTAATGAATTTGAAAGAATTCCAGATGTACTCTCATCTGAGTCTAGATGAACATGCTAAATTGGTAACGACTTAGTGTGAAGCTTCATCGACAATGCTTTGATTAATAAAGTATTAATATTAACAACCTAATATTTATATAATCATAGTTAGACTGTGAGATAAAAGGATAAACGTAAGTGAAGATATGGTAAAAGACGATTAAGGTAGGAGTGAGCTCTCATACAGGCAAACCAGAGTCAATTAATCTTTTCGTTTAGAGTATCTATCCAAAATCTCGTATATCAAAGATTTAACACCTTTGAGTTGTGTTACTACAGCAACGTGGTAAATCTCATTGTTCCCTATTGTCATATTTAATTTTTTTTTTAGTATATGATTAGGAGGTGGCTTATAAGTAATTAAAAAGTCATATCGACAGTGAGACAGAAGAAAGGTCAAAAAGCTAATGATCATTTGTAATGAATGATATAATCTCTTAATGAGTAAGCATGAAAATGCGCTGACTTGACCATTGGTTCTTTAATGTTAGTAAAATTAAAGAGCTTGAGCCGTGTGCGGGGGAACTCGCACGCACGGTTCTTAGAGGGGGAAAGCTCGAAAGGGCCTACCTATCTCAATCCGGCTTTAATAGGAGGTTTTGGTAAAATTCATATGAATACAAAAAGATATTTTAGTACAAAGTCAGAGTCAAATGTTAAAGAGTCAAATGTTAAAGAGTTATGCCGGGTGTAAGCAACTTAGGCGCTGGCTCAGTAATATTACCAAATTCCGGGGACGTCCGATGCTGAAGATACGAAGTTGTGGTTGAAAAGTACCATAATGGCTTGGAGGTAATGCTCAAAGGTTAGTAACAACGCTTCAGTGACGAAAGGAAAGGATTATCGCGGATCTAACCTCAATTTATTATCTAATACTATAATACAACAATGTCAGAGTGTGCTATAATATTTCATATTAAAGTGGGAAAAGAGCAACGAGTAGATGGTAGTATCCACATTATTAGCCATAATGTGGTTAAGGTGTACTCTAGCAGCCTGGAGACAGGTGGTAGAAAGAAAGTCCGAAGCCCCTTAAAAAAAAACCAAAAAAAGTAACCAGGTGAGGAACCAGGGTTAGCCGATATGCCAGACATCGGTGACGTAGTAAATCTACCTTAATTGTATATAACCAGCTTTCCTAAAATCTATGAGTAACCGGGAGGTGTCCATGTGTGAAAGTGTTCAAGGTAAAGGTTATGAAAACGCAAATGTTAAAACAGAATCAGAATTAAGATCAAAAATAGGATCCTACCTAGCAGGGCTAATAGAAGCTGATGGATCCTTTGCTATACATAATAAGGATTCTAAATCTAAAATATACCGTCCTAAAATACTTGTTGTATTTAGTTTAGCAGATGAACCTTTGGCTAATAAATTAGCTAGTGTTACTAAAGCTGGGACTGTATATATTAAGAAAAATGCAGGTTGTGTTATTTGACAAATTCAAAAAATAGAAGATATGATAATAATTATTAATATTATAAATGGTTTTTTCAGATCAGGGAAAATATTTGAATTGCACAAATGTATTAATTGGTTTAATGAAAATCTTAATACTAAGATCGATATTTTACCTTTAGATTCTTCGAGTATTGATAGCAATGCTTGATTAGCGGGATTTTCACAAAAAAAAGTACGTTTTTCTATTTCTAGTGATAATAAACTTAGAGTCATATTAAATTTCAAATTAAAAATCAATATTTATTTAGCTAATTCTAACGAATCATGTTTGTTACATTGGTTTTCACTTTTTTGTGCAATAAGTAAGTATTTTTGTACTAATTTTATTACTGAAGTTCAGTATTATCCAAAATGTACATTTATCATATACGCTTATCCGTTAAAAAGTAAGAATAAAGTTATAGAGTATTATAGTAAATATCATTTATCTGGTAAAGTATATTTAGATTATTTACTTTGATTTGAAACTTTTAAGATAACAGGTGACAACAACTTAGTTAATATTCAAACTAAAGATAAATTAACCAACTTAAAATCTAAATTCTTAAATACTATGCCGTATAATTCAAGAACTACTGAGAACTTAAATTATTATTTATCTTGTAGCAACAAATCTAAGTTAATAGGTAAAAGAAGTTATAGTACACAAATAGATAATAAAAATTCGAGTCTTTATATAAATAAGGCTTGACTTTTAACGGGATTTTCTGACGGTGAAGCTAACTTCTACTTATCTATATTAAAAAACGATAAATATAATATAGGTTTTTCAGTTCAACTTTTTTTTTGAATTAGTTTACATAAAAAAGATAAAGCTATTTTAGAACTATTTCAATCATTTTGAGGAGTCGGAATAATAAGAGATAATCCGGGATTTGTATCATTTAAAGTAACTAATTCTGAAGATTTAAAAGTAGTGATAGATCATTTTGATAATTATCCTTTAATTACTCAAAAATATGAAGATTATCAATTATTTAAAAGAGCATTTCATATATTAAAATCAAAAGAACATTTAAGTCTTGAAGGCTTAAAAAAACTAGTTATGATTAAAGCTTCAATGAACAGGAACATTATACCTTTAGCCTTGAGTACTGTTTTTCCAGATCTTATACCTGTTAAAAGACCTTTAACTCAAGACCAAGAAATCAAAAATCCTTTTTGATTATCAGGTTTTACTAGCGCTGAAGGAAGTTTTTTTGCATATATTTATGAAGACACACGTTCTAAATTAGGTAAAAAAGTTAGTTTACGGTATTCTTTAGCTCAACATTCTCGTGATGAGGTATTACTTAGAAGTCTAATACAATATTTAGATTGTGGCCAAGTTAATATAAGAGCAAATGGAAATGCAGTGGATTTTAAAATAACTAATTTTGATAACCTGATTAATAAATTAATACCTTTCTTTGTATCTTATCCTCTTTTGGGTGCAAAAGCTTTAGATTTTAACGATTTTTGTAAAATTGCTGAGTTAATGAAAAATAAAGCACATCTTAATCATCAAGGATTAGAAGAAATTATCAAAATAAAAGAAGGTATGAATTTAAAAAGAAAATAGTAGAGGATAAATATAGTTTATTTGTAGAGGAAGAGAAGAGGGGGAAATTTCCTATAAATATAATAAAAAGTATTTTATGTTAGATTATACACATGAGAGAACGTAAGCTATATTTTATGCTAGCCTTCTTAACATTTATCTTTTTTTTAATTTTTCAGATTAGAAGCATAGCTCTTATCTCTTTAGTTTATGTAAGGAGGAGAGGGTAAAACTTCCGTCGTTATTTTATTAATGCAAATTTGGGATTTGTTATTTATTATTGTAGGTTTAACACTATAAGGGTGTTAGATTACATGCGTACGCCTAAAATAGAAGCACTACATCGTGCTATAAATTGGTTTAATGAATTTTATAATTATAATATAGATTGCTTAAGTTTGGATCAATCACCTATAGACAGCAATGCTTGGTTAGCCGGTTTCACCGACGGCGATGGTAATTTTTCTATTACATTAACTGATAGAAAGAAAAAAGGAAACATTATTAGTAAAAGAATACAAACTTTTTTCCGTATTGAGTTAAGACAAACTTATCATCGTGATGTAACAGTAGAACAAGGCGGAGCTAGTTATTTTGTAATATTAAATAAAATAGCCATGTATTTAGGTGTAAACTTGTATTCTAGAACCAGAGAACAAAAAGATAAAGTGTTTTATGCCTTTATGGTTATATCTCACAGTGCAGCTAGCCATGTTAAGGTTATATCTTATTTTGATCGTTTTCCTTTGTATTCTTCTAAATATTTGGCTTATAAAGATTGATCCTATGTGGTTGAACAAGCTAGATTACGGGCTGGTAAAGTTTTAACTAAAAAAGATGTATCAGAAGTTGAAACAATTAAAGCACAATTTAATAGTAAACGTAAATCATTTGATTTTTCACATTTAGATAATTTAGCTTAATACCCTTGGTTCTTTTTGATTTTTTTACTCATCCTTTCTTGTATTCATATAAAGAAATTGCCGTGGGTAGTAGCAATATTACTCTTATTACATAACTATATGCGGGAAACTCCTAAAGTCTTTTTATAAGTGTTGTGAAAACTTTTTAGATTAATCTAATTATTTTGAAGCGTACACAACCTTAAATATTAAAAAGAATATCTTTATATTAAAAAAAATATGATTAAAAAATGGACAATCCGCAGGAAACGAATAAAAATCATTTTTGTTTGTTGTTTTAATAGGATCCTCAGAGACTATACGCTATGCTCCTTTAAGGATGAAGATATAGTCCAAATATAACTTAACGGTTATAACAAATTGAATTTCTTACTACCATTAGGTTTAGGAGGTCCTGACATGGCAAACAAAAAGGGTCTCCTTGAGAAAAAATTAAAAGCTTGTATAATAATTTCAAGTAATATCTCATTACAGCAATAACTTAGCTTCACTTTTTATCTTTATTAAATACATACACTTTGTTTTTTAGATATATACACTTTTGGTTTATAGATACACTTTTAGTTTTTTTTCAAAATAAGAAATGCCGTTAGAAAGTGTAAATTTTTTAATTATTACTTCGCTATATGCATGTAAGCCCTCGATTTTGGAATTTATTACTCCAGTAAACAGATGCATAGACAATTAATTTGAGTTATAACTTATAAAGTTTTTTTAAGCTAAATTGGTCGTAATACTTTTGCATACATGGGGGAATTATGCAAGAAACCAAAGTAATTTTAATTACAAGTAGGATCTTCAGAGACTACACGCGAAGCCCCTTACCTATAAAGGAGGGTGAATATATAGTCCATTTTTACCCTAATGCGTTGCGCGTTGCGCGTTGCGCGTTGCGATAAAAGGGTAAAATGATTTTCTTGTTTAATAAAGTTATGCATATTTTTAGGTATGTGCATACGTAATATACATTTTATTTATAGTTTTGTTTGTATTATTTCTAGTTTTTATAATTTTATTTATATTAGTGTTCTTATCTATCAAAATTTGGAGTTGAATAGTATCTTATATTATCTAGGTGAATTATTAGATGCATATAATTTAATGATGAGCTCTGGGGATGGTTCAGGGAATGGTAATTTCCCTGGAGGTGGTAATAACGGAGATAATCCTGGTGGAGGAGGACCTCAATGACAGCCATATCAATACCATTCGCACATAAGAGAGGATGGTAGATCATATCCAACAAATAATATACCACCGTCTACCGTTCTTCAAACCTATGATCCTGCAGGTAATATACCTCCCCAGAATGATAGGGAAGTAGGTGTTCTTATGCAATATAGATTCAACCATAATGTTAGATCATTAGGTTATAATAATTTTACTGTTTCAAATACTTTTAATGGTGATGGAATCGTAGATAGAATGGCTAGGGAGAGATTACTACAACATATTCTTGGATATAGATCGCGTTTGCCTACTGCATATAGAGAGTTGGATGTTTATAGTGATACTCCTCGGTGAGATCGTGTACGAATTACTTCATTTTTAATTAATTCTCTATATAATAGCAATCGTTAGTATAAATAGCAACCGTTAGTATAAATAACAATGATTAATATACATAACAATGACTAGTATACTGTCTTATCCTATAAATAAAAGATTTCCTAGACTTAATAATATTAGTTATTTGTCTTTAATTCCTAGTATTGTACTATTTCTATTTGCGGGTGGAATAGAAAATGGTGTAGGGACAGGGTGAACTCTTAATATGGAGTACTTTTTTTTATTTTGTAAATTAGAAGGTTATAAACTCTTTTCGATGCGTGAATATCTCCAAAACAATGAAATAGGATACTTACGATTGCCAAATAAATCGTATGTTAGAATGCTTATGACACGGGGACAATATGCCTGGGTAGCAAAGAAAAACTTTGTTACCCATCAGAGACTTAACAAGGAGTATCTTGTAAAAAATGAAAAAGAGTGATTTGAACAATGATTAGTAGGAATAACAGATGGAGAAGGTACTTTTGGTTTTTATATACAAAACAATAAATGAACTTTAGGGTTTAAAATAGCTCTTTCTTTATATAATTTAAGAGCGCTATACTATATCAAAACTAACTTGGGTATAGGAAACATTACTAAAGATGGTACTAAAGCACAAATAGCTATAAGAGATAGGAAATTTTTAGAAAATGTAATATTTCCTATTTTTGATAAGTATTCTATTTTAACTAGTAAATATTTTAATTACATGAAACTAAAAAAGACATTTAGTGTAGTCAATAACTCTAATTTGGATAAATCACAAAAAGATGAACTTTTATTTGGATTGAAACTAAAAACTATCCCTGAAAACTATAAATCTCCAGCTTGAAAAGACATAAGACATCCATTAAATTATGATTACATATTAAATGTGATATCTAAACCTTGATTAAGTGGATTTGTAGAAGGAGAAGGTAGTTTTTATTTAATCAGTAAATATACTAATAGAATAGTTCATGGTTTTGGTATAAGTCAGAAGTTAGATAAAATAATTCTAGAAAGTATAGCAAAACTATTACATATTAAAACCCTTATTAGATATAAAGAGAAACATAATTATATTTTGGATACTACAAATTCTAGGGCAGTAAAAAATATAATTAAATATTTCAAAGATAATTTAATAGGTATGAAAAGTGTTGAATACAAAATCTGAGCTAGATCTTATGTTAAAAATAAATGAAACTTGGATAAATTAAATTCAATAAGAGAAATAATGAGAAAAACCAATAAAAAATTAGTATCTGATAATGGTATGGAGCAAACTAATAACTTTGAATTGTTGGATTGTAAATGAGTTGGAAATGCCAAGCCACGTAACGGCTTGGCTAGTAATAACCCTTTAATTAATAATAGCGCATTTAATAAACTAGAATGATCGGATTGTTCTGTAAAAAAAAACTGTTATCATACTAATATAAATATATTTAACAAAAAATTAAATAACTATTTATTTAATTACTTTTTATTTTATTACTTTAACTATCTCTTGAATAAACTAAAAAAATATAAAGTAATTTACTATATTGTTGTTTTGGTTTATTCTATCTATAAAAATATAGATAAAATGTTGTTAACCCGCCAAGGTTTATTTTTATTATTAGTTTTTGGTTTATTAACAGAAGATATTTTGGGATATTACCAATATTTTTTTTCATTATATATTATAACTTTAATTAAAAATTATCTAAAATCTAATGAAGAAATATTATATAATTACCCTAATATTAGAATATTTTTAATAGCTCTTCTGGATTTTGTACAAGGATTACTATTAATAATGATATTAAACATTATAAGTTCTACGCTGGTATCTTATTTAAATAGAGTGTTTGGTTATATACTTAAAATGTTTGGTCAAGGAAATAATAATACTAAAAGCCAGGGTGGAAATAATCATAATAATCCTAATGGTAATAATCCTAATAAACATAAAATTTTTGTTAAGGATGATGGTGATAGTAGTGAAGAGGACATTGAAAATGGGTATCGCGAGACTTCTAAAAGAATAAGTGGCTGAACTCCTGTAAACTATCAAGTAGAAGCAAACTCTGAAGTAGAAACAATTTATGATTCAAAAGGGAGAATATCAGCAAAAGTATATTACAGGTATGAAAACGTAAATGGTCAATTAGGAAAACGTATTTACAAATCTGATAACTATAAAAAAGGTAGATATTTATCAACTTTATATACTGAAGGATAAAATGATATTTACAACTTGTTTTAATAGTGTTATCTTTTTTTATTTCTATCATCACGGTTTGTTTTATCATTTGGTATTATCAAACAAAAAATCTTAAAATGATATTTATGAATATAATTTAAATTTTTTATATCATTTTACAGATTAACTTCAGTAATAACAAAATTATTTATGTAAAAATTATTTATCTAAAAATAGAATAGTTCATAATTAAAAAGCTATACTATGAAACCCTCTAAAATCTAATACCTACTAACTAAAATTCTATATCACTACAAGATAAAGGTATAGTCCGAACAATACTTAAAAGTATTGCGCGTAATGATAATTGTACATACTACAATGAGATTACCAACATTATTGATACCCACCCCTATCAGGTATACAAAGTCATAGTGGTCCAAGTGTAGATTTAGCTATATTTGGATTACATCTGTCTGGTATATCTAGTTTACTAGGAGCTATGAATTTAATGTGTATTTTTTTTTTATATTTAATATCCCAAATAAGCCTTAAATTAATTGTTAATAAATGTTACTTTGGTACTAATAAACTTTATGAGTTTAAAAATAACTCTGGAAAAGATAATAATTATACAGAGGGTAACTACGGAAATGATAATAAACCTGAAAAAGAGAACAACTCTTGAAAAGATAAAAAATCAGGTAAGGACAATAATACTAAAAAAAATAGTTCTTTTGAAAACGATAATAAACCTAAATTGGATAATCGTTGAAAAGAAATATTAGGTAGAGCAGGTCCTAATAAACATGCACATGTTCTAGCTATTGAGCAAATTAATAGCGGTGAAACTGTGACTGCTAGAAAAATTCATGAGATTTTAGCTTACTGTAATATTAAAATCACAGAACAAGAATTAAAATCTTTAATTAATACCATAAGTTTTACTTTAACTAATTTAAATAAAAAAAGTATTACTAAGGAAATTCTTAATAATAAACTTGGTTTACCTAATAGTAAAAAAAGAATTCCTGGAGTATATATCTTTACGCATATTAATACAGGCAGAAAATATGTAGGTTCATCTTCACAGTTAGCTTTTAGATTAAATGGTTATATTAATTTGTCTCATAGAGAAAATGGTTTATTAATTCCATTGTTAAAAAAAGAAGGGTTAAAAAATTTCTCTTTAGAAGTATTTCCTTTTTATGACAATTACATAAAAGGGTCAGAAATTGCATTAGAACAATATTATTTACTACATCCTAGTTTTACATTAAATACTATAAGAGTTGCAAATAACCCTAGCGGGTCAACTTCTAAGAGTTTATTTATGTATAATAGAGATATGACCATATTATATTTTTCTTCAACACAACAAATTAATTTTATTAGAAAATTAAATATTCACCATACCACATTTTCTAAACATTTAGTAAATCGTACTTTTTATTTAGGTAAATATCTATTTTCAAGAGAACCAGTGTTAACTGCTAAAGTTAAAGATATGTCTGATTTAGATTTAGCTTTACTATTAGAAAAAGATAGAGTTGCATATAATAAAAATAAACGAGGGCCTTTGGCCCATAACATAAAAAGATCTAAATCTTTTATAACTTAAATCTTTTATAACTTAAATATTTTATAACTTAATAAATATTCTTAAAATACTTATTTTTATCCAGATCGGTTTCACTTTTAATGACGCTCTTATTTATTTACTTTTATATTATTATGGATTAAAAGTTGATTTTCTCTTTAACGGTTTTCGTTTAAATATGCTTTATTATTGGTTTGTTTTATTTTTGGTCTTTTTGGTTTTCTGGTTTTTCTGGTTTTTAATTTTAAAAAGTTATAATAGATACGTATTTAGGTTATACTTGCTAGTTCCTAAAAGGAACAGACAATAGCTTAAAGAAACTATCTTTATTAACTCATAGTAAACTGGCTTTTAAATTGGTTAAATTTATTTTCAGATTGCATGGTTTCAAGATCTAAGTATATAAGGAGGGCTGACACCCCAACCTTTAGTATGACAATTGAGATATATTTAATATCTATTTAAAAGTTGGAGTCCCTGAAAGCGTATTGGTTTTGGATATTTTAAAGTTTTAATCTTAAAAATTGAAAAGTTGAAAAAAACCATTCCTCTCATTTAAATATATGAAAAAGGAAATATTATTAAAAGATCGGGCCTAGATGGGATAATCGCCTGGTTCACAAGATTGGGCTAGAATTTTTGTTTATACTGTTACAGTTTATAAAAAGAGAAAATGATGTCTTATTATTAAAACATTACAGTGAATGCTACGTGATATTAGCGGAAGCAAATCTGTATTTAGGCAATAAACGCTGGAAGTCTAATAATAAAGTATATACAAATTCTTTTTTTTTGATGATAATGTGAATGGATAATATTGACGGCATAGATTGGACCAAAATCCCAATTGATTGTACAGTTTGAAAGTTTAGAGCTGAGTTACCGAGTGGTTTAATATAAGGTTCAACTCCTTGTAAGGTAATTCTGCCTTTAATTTTAATAATAGGAACTTTGGAGTTACATTTAAATAAAGGACACTTTCAGTGCCTTCTAAATATATAAATCAATAAAGTCACAATGATATTTAAAAATTTAATTTTACATAATATACTGCTTCCGCATGGTTCTCGTGCATTTTCTTCTTGCCATAAATCAACCGATAATCATATAAATTTGAATTGTATACGTTCTTATGAATCTATGCTTATATATAAAAAACAAATATTAACTGAAAACAAAGAAAAATGTGGAATATATTTAATAACAAATACTTTAAATGGTAAATGCTACGTAGGATCTAGTAAAAATTTAGGTCGTAGATTATATTGTTATTATTTACCTAATACTATGAAACACGTTTTACTAAGATCTAGAATGTTAATATATTCATCTATTTTAAAATATAAATTAACACCATTTAAATTAAATATTATTGAGTATTGTGATCCTTCAATTTTACATCAAAGAGAAACGGATTTTATTAAAAAATTAAACCCTGAATACAATATTTTGCGAGTAGGTAATTCACTAATAGGGTTTAAGCACAGTGAAATCAGTAAAATTAAAATGAGAATGGCTAAACTAGGCTCAATACATAGTTTAGAGAGTCGTGCTTTAATTAGAGAATCTGCATTAAATCGAAAACGTGCAAGACATACTGAACAGACTCGTCTAAAAATTAGATATGCCTTATTAGGTAGAAAACTTAGTGAAACTACTATAGCCAAACTTAAAGCTAAATTAAAGGATCGTGTTTGAAATAAACATAGTTTAGAGACACGTGAAAAAATGAGCCAGGCTAAATTAGGAAGTAAACTTAACGAAGAAACTCGAACTAAAATTTCTATAGGACGAAAAAATAATCCTATTGGAACTGAAGTTTTAGTAAATAATATTAAAACAGGGGAAAGTTTACAATATAAAACTATTTCTGATGCAGCTAAATCAATTGGAGTGAGTCCTATAACAATTAAAAATTATCTCATGTCCGGTAAATTGCTAAAAAGCTCATATTATATATTAGGAGAGAAAAAAGAAAGAACTAAAAAGATAGTTAAACCACCTAAAAAATTAGCGTTTATTCCTATTGTTGTAACAAATACTAACACTGGTGAAAAGATAGAATACTCATCTATTAATGCAGCTAGCAAAGTGTTAAATACAAATGGACATAAAATAAAAAAACATATTCTTTCAGGTAAATATCTTGATAATGTATATTTAATAGAATATAAATAAGATTTTTATTATAAAATATAATTAGTTAGAAAAAGTCATTAATAAATTATTTATTTATTGCCTTTAGTTATAAAGAAATTTAGACCTGTTATATTAACAGAGATAAATAATTTAGAAAGTACTATAGTGTTGCCAAGTTTAGGTAAGTGTGTGGAATATTATCGTATTAAAGGTTTATCTGCTTCTCAAGTAACACTAGTTAAACATATTAATTTAGGTAAACCATATAAGGGATATTTATGTCAATATGTAAAAAAAAAATACAATGTAATGAGGTTCATATAAAATTTCTATCTATATGCTAGAAAAATTTAGTGTTTATAAGTACTTAATAGTAAAAAAATTATAAGCTATATTTAATTAGCAGGAAACTAAATGGCATTAATCTAAGTATATCATATATTTAAATAGCCTGCGGATCCTCAGAGACTACACGATAGAGACCGTATATTTATACGCTTAAGAAATAGTCCACTAATAGTTATTATTTTAACTGTTTTTGTCATGACAACAACATTTAATATGAGAAGCCCTGGTATAAGATTACATAAGAGCGTTGGTTTAACGCTATTTTGTGTAAAAAAGAGCCAAACTCCGGGGAAGCCCTAAAGCTCTAGTAACCAAAGATTTAAGGGAAACTTTTAATATGGCCTGACTAATCACCAGGGTATGGTAACAGCACTAGAGATGATAGAAATTGAAATGGGTAATCGCGGATCTAAGTCAAATATTTTCTGCGAGTATTTGTAAAAGAGCAACGAGTAGATGGTTCTTCAGTATTTCTAATACTGTAAGGTGTACTCTAGTCGCCGGGAAACCGGTTCCATAAGTAGGGTGAAATTATCTACATAAATTTTTTAGGTCTTAATAGATATACTTACTATTAAGTAATAACTCTTGAGATTTAATTTGTGTAGATATAATAATTTCCGGGTTTATATACACTTTCATTAATTTTGTAAGAATAGATTTTATTTAAGTCACTTAAAAAGATTATTAAAGTTATATAAATGAATAACGAAATATACTACTAGCACTAATGATTTAAACCCTAATTTTATTACTGGGTTCTGTGACGGAGAGTCTTGCTTTTCTCTGACGATTAGTAAAAATCCTAAGCATACTTTAGGTTGAAGTGTTAAATTAGTTTTTTCTATTCATTTACATTCTAAGGAATTAGAGATTTTATACTTAATTCAACGTTTCTTTGGTGTAGGTAATGTAACGCTTAATGCAAATTCAGCTACTTACCAAGTTATAAAACTAAGTGACTTAGCTTGTGTAATGGAACATTTTAACAACTATCCACTAAAGACTCAAAAGTATGCTGATTTTTTATTATTTAAGAAAGCATTTGAGGTTGTAAAGAGTAAAGAGCATCTTACTGAGGCTGGTCTCAGAAGACTTATTAGTTTTAGAGCTTCCCTTAATAAAGGTTTACCTGAAAGATTAAAGGTTGCTTTCCCTAATATTGCTCCTGTGCTCAGACCAACCACGCCCAAAATTACTTTGGAGTCAAACAAATCAGAATTTAAATACTGGATGGCTGGATTTATCTCAGGTGAAGGATGTTTTTATGTTCAAACAAGCAAGTCTAAAACACATAAAGCAGGTATAAGCGTTGGTTTACAATTGATTGTAGTTCAAAATATACGTGATGCCTATTTAATTGAAAGCTTTGTACAATTTTTTGGTGGTGGTTCTTTCTCTATTGCAGAAAAATCTGGTATAGCTAGATTTACTGTGTCAAAAATTTCAGACATAGTAGATAATATTATACCTTTTTTTGAGAAATACCCCATTTATGGTGCAAAAGCTAAAGATTTTGAGGACTTTAAAGAAGCATCTACCCTGATTAAATCTAAAGCTCATCTAAATAAAGAGGGTTTAGATAAAATTCTCTTAATAAAATCAAGAATGAATTTCAAAAGAGAATTGCATTAAGTAGTATAGAATTTTTATATATAAAGGATTATATCTAAACTCTTTAAAAGAGTAAAAAGATAGACTAGCCTTTACTTGTATTCATGGAGATTAACATACTTCCAGATTAAAGTTACCACAAAAATTTAGATAAGTAGGTTGTCATTATAGACTTAGAATTATCTTAATAATGTTAGGTCTAATTTGATAAATGTTTATTGTTTTGTGGAGCGAAATTAATATTATTTGCATGAGCAGTTGTTATTACAGCTGTTTTATTATTATTATCCCTTCCAGTGCTAGCCGGTAAAATTATTCTGCCGGCTTTAAACTTGGCTGTTTTCTGGGAACCGTTATATGAAAATATATCGCAATCAGCAGGTAATCTATTAAGTTTGAACTTTTTAGAGAACCTCAGAGGCTATACGCCAAAATATTTTGGTTGTAGTTTAGAGATTTTAACCTTTCCTTTATGCACAACTCTTAGATATATTCATACTGATAACAATAGTAAAAATTTAAATAAATCTCTCTTTAGTTATTATTTTACCGGGCTTATTGAAGGTGATGGTACAATAATTACACCTAAAACATTAAGAAGTCCTAAGGGTAAGTTAAATTACCCTGCTATACAAATAGTTTTTCATTTAAAAGATTTACCCTTAGCTTTACTTGTTCAAAAAGAATTAGGTGTAGGTTCATTATCTAGAAAAAAAGGGGTAAATGCTTACATATTAACTATAAATAGCTATGAAGGTATATTGTTCATTATTTCATTAATTAACGGAAATATGAGGACACCTAAAATACATAGTCTTAATGCATTAATAGATTTTTTAAATCAAACTAAAGGAACGAGTATTGAAAAATACCCTGTATCTATAGAGCCCTTAAGTTCTAATCCATGACTGTCAGGGTTTATAGAAGCAGACGCTTCTTTTCAGGTAAGAACTACTCTTTCAGGTAAATATCCTAAATTGGAATGTAAACTAGAAATTTCTCAAAGACGAGAAGATCATAAAGGATATGATAATTTAGAGTTTTTAACTTTTATTGCTGAGTTTTTAAATACAGAAGTAAAAAAAATCAGATCGGATAAACCGAAACCTGAGTATAGGGTTAGAACTACTAGCCTTAAAGGTAATATTATTGCTAAAAATTATCTTTTAAAATTTCCTTTATTTGGAACTAAACATTTAGATTCCTTAGATTGAATAAAGGTAGTAGACTTGTTTGAAAAGGGTGAACATAAGACAGATGAAGGGAAGGAAAAAATAGTAAAAATAAAATCAGGTATGAATAATTATAGAACAGTTTTTACCTGAGATCATTTACAAAATTTCTACAACGTAAAAATATAAGATATGGTCCGATCAAGCACGAGAGTGTTTGCGTACTTACATTAAGTTTTAATAACTTTTTAAGCTAGGTAGCAACGCCTAGGCTATGGGATTTTATCCAGTAAGTCAACAAATTTAAAGGGAATTACAATGGTATTGACAGACCGTAACTTTAATACATCATTCTTTGAGGTAGCAGGAGGAGGTGACCCTATATTATACCAACATCTTTTCTCAAAATGAGTATATCTAGATTATTTAACTTACACAACATTTTTTATTGTTCCAAAATTTGAACTACATATTACTCCTAAACCTCACGCATTTGCTAATATACCCCTACGTTCATGTCCTACATCTTTAAATAGCTCTGAACATAGGACTGGTGTATATAGTCAATGACGAAAACATAGAGCTGGAATGTGTAATCGTGAACAATTACATCATTTACAAGCTGATTTGGATCGTGAGTTGGACTTGGAAATAACGGACCCGGAGAAATGCAATCCATGGAAAGTTACGGAGCTTAAAGAAGAAATACATCAAATGAAACGTAATATAAAGCGAGAGCCACGAGTGGAACAACAACCGCGAGCAGAACAACAACCACAAGTAGAACAACAACCACAACCGGAACCAAAACCACGAGCGATAAGACGAAAACGAAAAATGCAACAAGAGCCACAAGTAGAACAACAGCCACAAGTAGAACAACAACCACAATTAGAACAAGAATCACGAGTGAAAAGGCCAAGACCTAATCGTTCGGGTTGAACGGCTATTAATGATTCTTGGTGAAATATTGATGGATCATTTTTACTGCCTTGTATTCGTTTAACTGCATTTTCGTCTATTAAAACTATGCTTATTTATTTAACACCATTGTTCTTGGTAACAATGTCTTTACTGTTATCTGCTTTAGCTGTTATTGCCATACCTTTTATAGAAAAATTTTGTATTGAGTTATTTAGTATAGATTACATCGGGTTAGCTGTGAATATATTATTTTTAATTATACTCTTTTTAAGTAAGCTATTACTTATGATACGTAGAGCTAAAAACTCTGCTGTTCTATATGATAGATTCTTTAATTTTGCGGCTAATCATTATTCATCTTGAATACTATACTTTTTTATTTTGTTACTAAGTGTAGGATTAGTCTACTGTTTTTGTGGTTGCAATTGTGTTTGTGATTGCAATAGTGTTTGTGGTTGCAATTGTGTTTGTGGTTGTACTATTAGTTGTGATGCACCTATAGCTTGAGAATTATATTTTCAAGATAGTGCTAGTCCATAAATGGAAGCTTTTGTTAAACTACATGATAACATTGGGTGTTACTTTGTTATTCCATATATATTTGATAGTATATCTTCTAATAGTACTGTATCATTTAATAGTGGTTTTTGTTTTATTGCATTTTAGGAGAAATACAGTGCCTATTTTCAAAACAATAAAACTCCATCATAAAACTTTTTAACTTGATTAGTAGGTTTTACTGAAGGAGAGGGTTCTTTTATAGTAAATAATAGAGGAGATTTAGTATTTGTTATTACACAAGCTACAGTTGATAAACAAGTTTTAGAATTTATACAAGAAATTCTTGGATTTGGTAAAGTTATACGCCAATCAGCTATTACTAGTAGATATGTAACACAAAATAAGAGAGAAATAGACATTATTATTAGTATATTTAACGGTAATCTTGTTTTACCTAAAAGACAAGAAAAATTTGATATTTTCGTTAAAGGGTTTAATGAATGAGTTACTAAAGGTAGAATAAGATTAGAACCTGTAATAGTTAGTAATAAATTTATTTTTTTTGATGATGCATGGTTTGCAGGGTTTACGGATGGAGAAGGTTGTTTTACTTGTTCCATAAGTGAAAAAAAAGGATTTAGTTTCAACTTTAATATATCCTAAAAGTGAGAAATAAATCTAAAAATAATAGAACACTTTTGTGTATTATTCAAAGGAGGAATTGTTTCTCTACATTCAGAAGATAATACTTATGAATTTAGACTGGGAGGAGTTAACAATTGTAAAACCGTTTTTCCTTATTTTGAAAATTATGCATTATATACTAAAAAATCTTTATCATACAAACTATGAAAAGATATTCATAAGAATCTTATTAATAAAAATAATTTAGATGTACTAAAAAGACGTGAAATAACTGGGAAAGTAAAAATTATTAATAAATCAGTAAACCTTAAAAGACTACGGACGGAAAAAAAGTTAGGGTTTTACGTCTAAGTTATGACACTATATGGACAGATGTAAAAATGGATAAGATCTCCAATAGTGAATGTTTTTTGAACATACCTTAGACTTAGTTAATATTTAGTTATTATTATTTGCAACTCTTACGTTCAAGGTTTATAGGTCTCTATTAAGATTGTTCAAATTTTATATATCTTTATAAATATAAGGAAAGTAATATAAATATAAGGAAAAGTAATATAAATTTAAGGAAAAGTAATATAAATATTAGCAATACTGGTTTTAACGGTCAATAAGTTTATCATTTAAAGACCGTCGGTTATTTAAGCGACCGTTACAGACTGGTTCACTTGTAGATGTCTGAAATGATGCTTAATGTACAGTCGGTTTCTTTTATAATTTAGGAATGATACACAAGCCTGGAGTTTAAACTACCGGTGCTTAAATTTAACCAGAGAATATAGAAAAGTTAAATTTGAAGAAACGGATTTTTCGGTCAAATGTGGCCCTTTAAATTAAATTTATCGCAACAAACTATAAGCGGGGAGTTCTTTGTAATTTTCGGAGGTACTTTAGGCGTAAGATATATTTTACAATATACCGCTAAAGTAAAAAGCCTTTTAAATAAGAATAATCCGCAAGTAACCAAAGCGCTAAGCTCGTGAGTAGGAACTTCAGAGGCCATACGTTTGTTAAATATAAGATCAATTCATAAATTGAGTAACTCAGGTAGAGATTTAAAATTTAAACAATGATTAGCTGGATTAATAGATGGTGATGGTTGTTTTTCATTATCAAAAAAGGGGTATGCAAGCTTAGAGATTACCATGGATATAAGAGATGAACGAGCATTGCAGACTATTAAAAATGTTTATGGTGGATCGATAAAATTAAGATCTAATGCTAAGGCATTGAGATATAGATTACACCATAAAGATGGTTTAATAAATCTTATAAATGATGTTAATGGGGAAATTCGTAATTCTTATAGATTAGTTCAATTAAATAATATTTGTTTTAAATATAGGATAACTCTTATATACCCTCAGAAATTAACATATGAAAATGGTTGATTCTCTGGATTTTTTGACGCATGCGGGGATTTTAATATTCAACTAGACCCACCGGTAGTATTTGGCCATACTCGTTCTCCTTTCCCTGGAGAGAGGCTAGTTGATAATAAACCTCAATTAATTGCATCACTGACTCACAAGAATTATAATCTCGTAGTTTTTTATAAAGATATATTTGGGGGTGATATAAAATTAGATCGTAATGGTCGTTTTGTATGATCAATTTTCTCTTTAGAAAATAGAGATCAAATATTAAACTTTTTAGAGTATGTCAAAAAATACACTTTGCGGTCTGATCGCCATAAACGTTTCTTTTTAGCCCCTCAATTTTTTGAGTTAATGGATTTAAAAGCATACCAAGCTCCACAAAAGTCTATGTTAAGGAAAGCCTGGTCAATTTTTAATAATAAATTTCACCGTAGTTTCCACACAACTAGTAGGAACTCAAATCATATCTTAGATATTTTAAAAGATTCAAACTATACCGTATCAAAAAGCTTCCTTACATGAGAATTTTTTATTGATTTTTGTATGGGAAGATGGATAAAACAAATTACGTTGCTTGCCTTTATTTATCTTTGTTTTTTACAACAATCTAACTTGGATTGCTTTGATTTACTATCTTTTATACCTATAAAAATTTATGATAATGCGGATATTCAAAAAACAGATATTATTAAAGATAATAAAAAAAAAGTAGGTATTTATCGATGAGTGAATAATATAAATGGTAAATCTTACATAGGTAGCAGTGTTGATCTTAGTTTTAGGTTTTCTCAGTACTATAATAAAAGCTTCTTAAAAAAAGAAGTTAAAAGATCTTTTAGTCAAATTTATAATTCATTGCTTAAATACGGGCACGAAAACTTTTCTCTGGAAATTCTAGAATATTGTACACCTAATCCTGAAAAGGAAAAGTTAATACAAAAAATAGATTTGCTTAAGAAAGAGCAGCACTATTTTAATAAATTAAACCCAGAATATAATATTTTACCTACTGCAGGTTCACGATTAGGTTATATAAGTTCAAAGGAAACCCGAGCAAAGATGTCAATTACTCATAAAGGAAGCAAACATTTAGAAAAAACACTTTTAAAAATGTCCATAGCCAAAGCGGGTAAAAATAATCCAATGTACGGAAAAACTTTTACGGATGAAATGCGGGTTAAAATGACTGCTGCAAAAGTGCATACATTTCAAAAAATATCTGTGTTAGATGTAAAAACTGGTTATACAACTATTTATGAATCTATGACTATTGCTGCAAAAGCTCTTAACATAAATAAAGCAAGAATTTCCAATTATATTTTAAGAAAACAAAAAAAACCATATAAAAATCAGTATATTTTCTCAAAAATAATGTAATTTACCCTTTTTAGGGCATATAGTTTAATTATCGATAGGGGTAGTTCTCAGTCTTATAAATGATATATCACTAAAAAAGAGGATGTACTTAAATTAATCGAATATTTTAAAGAATATCCTTCAAGATCTGCTAAAAATAGTAGATTACATTTAGTTCCTCAATTTTATGAATTAAAGGGTATGAAAGCACATAAAGCTGAAGCAGAAACTTATTTAGCCAAAAGCTGAAGTATTTTTTTTAATAAGTGATTAAATTATGAGTAGAATAATATATTTAAAGAGATGGTCCAAACATTGTTGTAATAAACAATGTAGCATCCAGAGGTTACGTATGTAGGCCTCTTAACGTTGCCATATGCTGGGACTGCTTCACTATATAGTTCTAAATACTCCATCTTAAATGACACAGTAAAAAAGTTAGAACAAAGAAGTAAATCAGCCGGTAATATTTTAACGAATGAAACCTCAGAGACTTTACGCGGCGGGATTGTAGTAAATTCAGAACATGTAAAACATATATCAAAACATGTTCCTAAACATTTGAAGCCTCTTAATAACGAACAATTAGGTCATTATTTAGCAGGTTTAATAGATGGTGATGGTCATTTCAGTAAAGCTCAACAATTAGTTATAGTATTTAGTTCTCCAGATGCATTTCTTGCTTATTATCTAAAAGAAAAATTAGGTAATTGTAATGTTAAAAAAGTGAAAGATAAAAACGCATATCTTTTAATAGTGTCTAAAAAGGAAGGAATACTAAATGTGCTTAACTTAATAAATGGTAAATTAAGGTCAGAAAATAGATTTAACCAAGTAATTAATAATATATTAAATCATGATAGATATAAAGGTATAAATATGAATTTTACTATGAACTTAACAGATGATTTTAATAATCATTGGTTAGCAGGTTTTTCTGATGCGGACGCTAGTTTTCAAGTAAAGATTATTAACCGTAATACGAGAAACAAGCCAGAAATAAGATTAAATTATCAAATCGATCAAAAGAATAATATATTATTAACGAAAATAAAAAATTATCTAGGTGGTAACATTGGATATAGAAAATCCCAAGATACCTACTATTATGGTTCTACTAGTTTTGGTTCTGCTAAAAATGTTATAGAATATTTTAATCAATTTAACTTACAGTCTAGAAAACATGTAAGTTATTTAAGATGAAGAAAAGTCTATATATTAATACAAGACAGAGAACATTTAACAGATAAAGGGTTACTAAAAATTATAAGAATAAAGTCCTTAATTAACCATCACGAAGAAAATACTACAATTCAAGATAAAGTCCTAACAAGAATATAAAAGTTTTTGAGAATTAATTAGAACAGACTTTGATTTAAAGTCGATGCTGTTCTGTTAATCAAAATATTTGTTACATATTAATAATCCCAGGATTTGGTATAATAAGTACTACAATTTCAGCCAATTCTAATAAGAGCGTATTCGGTCAAGATGGCCCTTTAAAAAAATTTTTAACGCAACAAACTATTTGCAGGAATTCAGTAGATCATATACTACAAACTACTTTTTTATTTATTTTAAACAATATAAAAATAAAGCTTAAAAATGTAAAAATGTTTGTACAAGAAATTTTATTTCCTACTGGGAACCCGCCGATAACCAAAGCACCAAATTTTATAAATTTGAACAAAGAACGGGGTAGAGGTCCCGTCAACTAGTTCTAGAAGTGCCAAACTCCGGGCAACTCCTAAAGCATTTGTTACGAAACATCAAGTCTAAACAATACGGGCTAAGGTGCGGCTGAACTAATTACTCAGGTATCGTAAGAAGACAAATGATCAACTGACGTACCATTTTTTATCTCATGTTGCCGGTACAGTGGGTGTTATCCTCTATGGTTGTGGTGGGTATAAAATAGGCGTCGGAATACGTCTTGGGAGGGGAACAGGTCGAGATACGAACACCCCTAAGGAAACTTTACATGACTTCACGAGGAGGACAGACTAGGTTGGGCCTCGATAGAAAAATAAGAGGAAATGGACCTTCGCGGATCTAAATGGGCAGACACTCATAAAATGAGCCTTAAAAGAGCAGAGAGTAGATGGTACTTCGCATTGCATCTGCTAGGGGCAATAAAAAGCCACTAGTTGCGAATAGCTCCTAAAAAAATTACGATTATCAGTAGTCGGTGATTACAGTCGAAAGCGGGGACAGGTACAAGCGTGTTTTTAGAGGTTCCTAGGTATCAGCTCGTCAATAGGTACTATTGGGATAACTTCGACCACATTGCTGAACTAACAGGAATCCTATCCAGCGAGCGAGGGAGAGTCACCAGAGACGAAAGTAAAAAAAGGGTAAACGTACGGAGAATAGTGTAATGTGTAAGGTGTATTCCAATAGCAACCGAAAGGAAGCGTTATGCGACCGCCTCCGCCATAAAAGCCGAGAAAGAAGTATGTGTAAAGTAGGCAAGATGGTAAAGGTCGCCAAAGCAGTGATCTAAGATTAAGGATAATCCAGCCCATATCTCAAAATGTAACTTATCCAATTTACCAAACGGAAAAAGTGCTAATGTTTTAAATAAATTAAATCCTTATTATGTAACAGGATTTTGTGATGGTGAATCAAGTTTTACTTTCAAAATAGAAAAAAAACTTAATACTAAAACGGGTTGACACATCCAACCTACTTTTAAAATATCATTAAATAAAAAAGACATATATTTATTAAAAGAAATCAACAGTTTTTTTGGAGTAGGTAATACTCATATAATAAAAGATTTTACTATTTATACTGTTAGTTCTATAAATGATTTAGTTAATGTAATTATTCCTCATTTTGATAAATACCCACTTTTAACTCAAAAACGTGGAGATTTTGAACTGTTTAAAAAAATTATTTTAAGGATGAAAAATAAAGAACATTTAAATATGGAAGGATTAATAGAAATTATTAGCATTAGAGCTTCACTAAATAAAGGATTATCCCTTTTATTAAAGGAAAATTTCCCTAATATAGTTCCAATTGAAAGACCAAAGTTTGAAACACCAAAAACTTTTGACCCTTACTGAGTAGCTGGATTTACAGACGGTGAAGGATGTTTTTATGTAAAAATAAATAAATCTAAATCACATGATATTGGTTTTCAAGTTTCATTGGCATTTATAATAACTCAACATTCACGTGATGCTGAGTTATTGAAAAATTTGGTAAATTATTTTGGATGTGGATCTTATGTAGGTTATGAAAAAAGAATGGCTGGTGACTTTATTGTAACTAAATTCAAAAATATTAATGAAATAATTATTCCTTTTTTTGATAAATATCCGCTTATAGGTGCTAAATTGTCAGAATTTTCTAACTATAAACAAGTTGCGTTATTAATAGAAAATAAGTCACATTTAACTACAGAAGGGCTAAAGAATATTAAGGTCATCAAAGAGGGTATGAATTCAGGAAGAGTTATTAGCGAACAAAGTAGTTTAAATAAAAATACATTACTTAAACCATTTATTCAAAAAAGAACATTTGTACAAATGTCTTGTTATAAAGGAAAATCTCCCTTAGTAAGTAGTAGACATTATTTTATTAATTTGAAACGCCCTACTTACGTAGGCTGCTCTCCGAGCAAGTATTACAATCAAAGTAATTTAATTGAAGAATGATTTTCGAGTTTTTTAGATGGTGTGAAACATTTTCAATTTATTAAAAAAATATTATTAAGTTTAAAAAATGTAATATTAATAAATTATATATTTGCATTGTATCAAATAAAAAATAAATATTGAATCTTCCTGAAAGAAAGATTATATCTTTATATTCGCGAATTTATTTATAAGATTAATAAGTCTATAAGATTAAGCATGTGAGTAGGAATTTCAGAGACCATACGTTTGTTATCGACACAAAAATTCGATAATTTAGATTTAGTTGATAATTCTATTTTTTCAGAAATTATCGAAGATACTAATATTAAAAATGAGAATCTTAAAGATTCAGATAAAAATAAGGTTTTTAATGAATGATTAGCAGGATTAATTGATGGTGATGGTTGTTTTCAATTATCAAAAAAAGGATATGCTAGTCTAGAAATAGTTATGGAACTTAGGGATAAACATTGTCTATATATAATTAAACAGAATTTTGGAGGTTCAGTAAAATTAAAGGCTGGTGATAATCATTTAAGATATAGATTGCATCATAAAACAGGCTTATTAAATATAATAAAAGCTGTTAATGGTCTTATTCGAAATCCTGTAAGAATGCTTCAATTAGGTAAAATATGCGAAAAATATAACATAGACTTAATTCACCCACAACCATTAACTTACTATAATGGTTGGTTTTCAGGATTTTTCGATAGTGATGGTAGCGTTTATATGAATGATAAATCTGGTCAATTATTTATTACTGCATCTCAAAAAAACAAATTTTTGTTAGATGCTTTAGTTGAACTGTATGGTGGAAAAATTTATACTCAGGCTAAAGTAGGAGCATTTAAATGAACTTGTTATAGAAAAGATGAAGTGTTAAAACTAGTTAATGATTATTTTAAAGTTAATCCTTCTAGATCTGAAAAACGAGTAAGATTACACATGGTTAATAAATTTTATGAACTTAGAGTACTTCATGCTCATAATGCAACACCTAATTCAGTATTAGGTAAAAGTTGAAAAAATTTTATGATTAAGTGAGATAAGATAGTATCTGGCAAAGTTTAATGTATAAATTTATTAGCAATAGAGTGTTTTTATATTATTTAGTTGATAAAGAGATGTCCATTTTCGTTTATTTGAAAAGTATCATCTTATTCTAAGTAATAATACAATATAATTTAGTGTTAAATTATAATTAATGTCGATAAAGAGATGGTCCAATTTGTTATATTTTAATAAAATAAATATAATAAAATAGCATTTAAATTTAAAATCTAAAAGATTATACTGTAAAAATAGCCAAAGCCTTTTAAATTTTGATTCTTTTTATTCTGCACATAAATATATAGATCCTGATTGATTAACATGATTTCTTGGATTTTCCGAAGGTGACGGAGGTTTTCATTTTAATAATAATTATTGTTTATTTGGTTTAACTCAGTCTGAAGAGCATATTTTACGTGAGATTGAACGAGTTTTAGGAATAGGAAAAGTTTATTATGATAGTAACGTAAATAGTTATAGATATCGTGTAAATAAAAAAGATGAAATTATAAAACTAGCTATTTTATTTAATGGTAATTTAGCTACTAAAAATAAAATAAAACAACTTCAAGATTGGTTTGAAATTATAAATAAGTTTTATGGGCAAGATCTTACTTTTATTTCTAAGCCTTTTAATCCTACGCTTAATGATGCTTGACTATCCGGATTTACAGACGCTGAAGGATCATTCTACGCAAGTGAAGTTAATCAAAAAGTTAAAATTAAACTTATTTGCGAGGGTATGGAACAGGAAGTAAAAATTCGTAAAAGAATAAATGCTCGGTTTGTTCTTGATCAAAAAGAAGAATCAATATTATTACATATTAAAAATATATTTAATTGTGGTAATGTAAATAATACTGGAGTGGGCGATGTTTATAGATATTCTAATGGTTCCTTAAAAGGAAATGAGGTCACTGTTGATTATTTTAATAAATTTTGTTTAAAAACAAAAAAACAAAATGCATTTAAAAAATGATGTAATATACGAAATATATTATTAGCTAAAGAACACCTGACTCCATTAGGCCTTATAAAAATGAGGGAACTAATTAAAGATGTAAATAAATAATTTTCATCTTTAAAGATTTTAAAAAATGAAAGTTTACTATAATAACCTTTTTAATAATTAAAATATTATAATCGTATCTAGGAATGGTCTATGCCATGTGCTCTATTGGAATTTTAGGATTTGTAGTTTGAAGTTGAGTTTTGGCTTCGCCTCTTAGTGATATGAGGACTTATATTTTTTATTTCGCTGTAAGCTGGAACTGCTTAGTGCTAATTGGTACCTTGAATGGTGAAAATTCGATTAGCTATGCCCAATCAGCCGGCAATCTGTCCCTGTGCTCATCAGAGAGTAAAACACAGAGTGCTTCAGAGGCTATACGCGAAACATCTTTTAATTTTTCAGCATTTCGTCAGTATTATAATACACTATTTGTAAATGACACGCAACATCTATCCAATAACTGATTAACTTGATTTATTGGGTTTATAGAAGGGGATGGTGCCATTCAAACTTATGCGAATGGTACAAGAGTACGTTTTGTTCTTACTCAAAAGGAAAGTGCTATCCTTTTCTACATTCAGAAAAAGTTAGGAATAGGTGCTGTTAAGCATTTTCCACAAGGGAAAAGTGGGAACAAAAATGACTTCTACAGATTAATTGTAGATAATCCCTCACATATTCTTCTTCTAGCCTTTTTATTTAACGGTAATTTGGCACTTACACACAGAATACAACAATTATCTTTTTGAGTTCAAGCTTTAAACAATCGTTTTGGGTCAAATACAATTATATTGATTAATACTGCTGTTTCAGTTACATTACAAGATGCTTGATTATCTGGTTTCACCGACGCTGAAGGATGTTTTAATGTATCCATAACATCCAATGCAAGATATGCAATAGGTCATGTTATAAAAATGCGTTATATACTTGATCAGAAGGATAGTACTATCCTTCTGATCATACGAAACCTTTTTGGATTTGGTAAAGTAACTCTTAGATCCAAAACGGACGGTGTTTATCGTTACACAGCTACAGGCTTTAAAACAATGAATGATCTAATATCTTACTTTAAAGTATTTCCATTACTTACTAAGAAGGCTCAATCTTTTGAGAAGTGATTAACTATTCATAATCTCGTTTCTAATAAATTACATCTCACTGAAGAAGGATTAGCCCAAGTAAGAGCATGACAGAAACAGATTAATATTGATAATGGTATGACAAAAAAAACAGGATCTGCGCATCCTTAGTGTTATTAATTAAAAGATGAAGATATAGTCCGATTCTCCTTGTGAAAGGAGCGCATAGTTATATAGCTAAGCGGGTAGATATGAGGAATATCTGCTAACACCCTGATGGGTTTTCTTTTACAGTGGGAAACCCTATTATCTATCAATGCAAACAATGATGGGTATCGCCGCTAAAAAAGCATTCGATGGAAATAATATCTCTGATTTATCTTTTGTTAAATTTAATAAACTTTATTATGAAAAATATAATACTACACTTGATCCTAATTGATTAGGATGATTTATAGGTTTCGCCGAAGGAGATGGGTATTTAGGTATTAATGAAAATATACCTGTGTTTGTATTAACGCAAAAAGAATCGAAAATATTATATGAAATAAAAGATATATTAAAGTTTGGTTATGTAAAAGAATTTGAGGATTTTTCTAGATTTATAGTTAGAGATCAATCAAGTATTCTTTTATTATTCCATTTATTCAATGGTAATATTCATCTTAAAAATAAAAACGAGCAATTAGTAGAATGATCTGTGCTATGAAATAGTAAAAATAACAATAAAGAGAAATTACTAGTAGTTACTAAACTTGTTAAATTATCGCTTAAAAATAGTTGATTTTCAGGTTTTACAGATGCTGAGGGTTGTTTTAATGTTTATATACCTAAAAATAATAAAGGTATTAGTTTAAGATTTATTGTAGATCAAAAAGACGGATTACCTTTATTTAATCAATTAAAAATTATATTAGGTTCAGGTTCAATTTATACACGTAAAAACAATAATTGTAGGTTTGCTATAACTAATATCAGTAAATTAGCTTTAATTATTGAATATTTCAATCTTTATACGTTAAGAACAAAAAAACAATTTGCATTTACAAAATGAAAAGTAATCTATAATTGTGTTTTAAACAAAGAACACAAAATACCTTCAAACATGGAAAATTTAAGAGGATTAAGTATATTAATTAATAAAGATAATGATTAGATATATCAAAAATTTGCATTAATCTTCTGATTTGGTGCAGTGGGTTTAAAATCCCACTTAGTTATTATTTTTCATGGCAACTTTCCAGAGAAACATGATACATTTCATATTAATAAGTATGTTTTAAATAATAACTGGACATGGTGAAAACGGTTAACAATGCCCTTAGTTGAAGACCGACGGTGACTTGGAGCACCGCTACAGACTGGTTCACCTACGTAGAGCTGAAACGCTCGCGAATGTACAGTCGGAACTTAGTAATCTTCTAGTTATAATGGATTGATGTAAAGGGATTGATATAATTAAATAGATTAATCGAAAATTATATCTAAATGGTCAGAACATTCAAAAAACATCTAGATATAAAAATTATATCTATCTAAGTTTGCACATGTATACTGTAGGGCTCGATGTAGACACACGAGCCTATTTCACGGCCGCAACTTTAATTATTGCTGTACCCACTGGTATTAAGATATTTTCTTGGTTAGCAACCTGTTACGGAGGTTCTTTAAACTTAATACCATCCTTATTATTTGCATTAGGTTTTGTATTTATGTTTACTATAGGAGGGTTAAATAACAACCTGATAGCTCTCCCTCTATTTACGTCCATCTTCCACCCTTATAAAAAGGGTGGAATATGGATTCTTAGATTTGACTACTATATGCTGAGAACTTCTGACAATTATGCTACTAGAGTTTTATTTAATCTCAGTTATAAAGCCTAATTTTGAACCATCAGCAGGAAACCTAATTATATTTAATAAAAATATAGCGGGATCCTCAGAGACTATACGCAGTCCCCGATTTTTACTCCGGGAAGAGATAGTCCAAGTAAGAAAAAATTCATTAATTCTGAATTCTCGGTATAGCCAATTTACTAGAGTGCCGCTAGGAAACGCTATCATAACTCGATCTTATTCTAATTTTGGTGATAAGCAGTCTTATAACCAAGATAATATCCAAGATTTAAAGGTTGTAAAAGTTTATGATAGTTTTAAGGAAGATAGAGTTAATATACTAAAAGAACAAAGAGATAAATCAGGTGTTTACTGTTTAATAAACAAGGTAAATGGACATGTTTACGTAGGAAGTTCTATTAATTTAGCTTCTAGAATGAGAAATTATCTTAATAAGGCTTTTTTAAAAAGCAAACAAAATTTTAATATGCCTATTACCAGAGCCTTACTTAAATACGATCATTCAAACTTCTCTCTTTTAATTTTAGAATATGTTGAACCTATGCTTTTAACTGGTAGAGAAACTTTTTATATAAGCCGACGACCCTTTCTGTCGTTAATGAGAAATAATAACCAAAAATCTAATTATGATGGGTTGGGTGGATGGTAATTATTTTTAACTCTGTGCTACGAAGCGTGCAGTAGATATATTTTTTTTTTTATCTCGTATCTTAATAATCTGGAAGTAGAGAAATAAAAAGACTACTATATGCTGGGAAGTTATTACAATTATTCTACTCGAGATTGGCGCAGGCTAAATCTCAGTGATAAAGTCTGATTTTTAACCATCAGCAGGAAACCCACAATATTACCAAATAATTTAGTGGGGATCCTCAGAGACTATACGTAGTCCTCGGGGTATTTACCTCGAGAAGATATAGTCCAAAAAAAATATATTCATTAATCAATTAACTTTTAATAAGACCTGAATTAATAGGGTATTACTTATTAACACCTCTTATTTAACCGCTTGGCTGCCCAGGGTTAACGAGAAAAATAAAAAAGCTCCTTTAAATATCTTTTTTGAATTTTTTCTTATTGTATCAGGTACATGAACATTGGTAGAAGTTCAACACACACTAATGAGTGTAAATTTATCATATTTATATGGGTTTAATTTGGATGATCTAAATTTATTCGCAGCTTCTCCTGTACTTACTTATCTAAATGCTGACACGGATAAATTGTCTATAATCAAAGATAATAAAGGTAAATCAGGTGTGTATCGTTGAACTAATTTAACAAATGGTAAGTCTTATATCGGAAGTTCTGTAAGTTTATCTAGAAGACTTGCACTATATTACAATTTAAATTTATTAACCAAGTTTAGACAAAATAGTCTTATTCATAAAGCCATTTTAAAGTATGGTTATTCAAGATTTAAATTAGATATCTTGGAATATTGTGATAGAAAAGATGTAATCATGAGAGAACAATATTACATGGATACCTTTAAACCGGAGTATAACATTTTAAAGTTTGCGGGTTCAGCTATAGGTTTTGTGCATTCTTCTGAGGCGATCGAAAAGATACGTATGAAAAAGATAGGCGGCCGTAAACATACTATTGAAACCATTGCTAAAATGATGGGTCGAACACACTCAGAAGCAACTAAAAATAAGATTAAGAATGTTTTAGCCTCCGAAGAAGTTAGGGAGAAGATGGTTAATGCTTTCTTAAAGCGTAAGGGTGTGAAAGTCTCAGAGGAAACTCTTGCCAAAATGAAATCCGCTCAGGAGAATAGAGATTGAGTACCCAGAGCTGGTTTTAAAGTTGAGGTTACAGACCTAACTTGTAATCTAGTAACTGAGTATGACTCTATAAGTAAGGCGGCCTCGGCTCTTGATATACCCAAGAGTACTATAGCTAGAAAAATTAAGCTTAATTCAGAAAAGCCTTATAAAAATAAATATGTTTTTAAATCACTACCTTCCCCTCGAAGCCCCGCATAAAAAAATTATGCTAAGATAGGTGGTGTCTATAACGGGTATATCTTTAGTTATGAAAGATTAATGGATTAATGAATTTTTTTTTTCTCGTATCAGGAGTTGTTTTAGCTAATGCCTCACTTGATATCGCATTCCACGATAAAAGTATTAACAATACAACAGAAAAGGAGGGGGTAATAAAATATAAATTACCCTCTGAAAATACATACATAGAGCAATTTTTTGTCGGGCTATTAGAAGGGGATGGTACTATAACATGCAATTTAAATTCAAATAAATCTAATAGTATAATTATACGTATTGTTATTTCTTTAAATAATAAGGTAGAAAATGTTAGTATGCTTAATTTAATAAAAGAAACTATTGGAGGAAGAGTTGTTATCGAAAGAAAAGATCGATATGTTACATGAATAGCTAGTAATAAAAATGATTTAGCAAAAGTTTTTTCAGTATTAGCTAAATATCCTTTATTAACTGCAAGAAAACAATGCCAATTAGAATTTGCAAAAAATTGTTTATTAGAAAAAGATATTAACAATTTTATTGTAAATAGAAATAATAAATATAATAATAAAAAACAAATTTTGAAAGATCTTTCTAAAAAAGAATTACCTTCATATTTTCCCCAATGACTTTCAGGTTTTGTAGAAGCAGAGGGTAATTTTAGTTTAGTATTCAATGAAAAGGGTCACTTAAGAAAAAGTGCTTTTACTATAGGACAAAATGATGAACTGCATATTCTTCAATGAATAAATTTATATTTTAATAGTAAAAACGTTATTGTTAAAGATAAACCAAAAATAGGTGGTAATTTTAATTACTATCGTTTACATATATACAATGCTAAATCTAGAAAAATTATTTTGGAACATTTTTATAAATATCCCTTATTAGGTTACAAAAAAATATCTTATTGTAAATTTTTTAATCATTATAATTAAATAATTTCGTATTTTTATGCAAAAGCGCCTGTTGTATTGTTAATAGAAGTGTCGTGTTGTCACATTGCTTGATTAAACTTATATTTAGTATATCCTTTTATTAAATTGAGATTTAATCCGTAATATATTATTAATCGTTCGAAAGCTGATTAAATCTGTTAATATATATATTGCGAACGGTGAAAGTTATAATATATACTATAATGCTAGTATATCACAACAATATTGTAATCAACACCGTGGGTTTATCTATTACATAATATATATAATGGATTGATCTGTAGAGACTATACGCAATGCATTGGATTTTAAAAGTAATTGTTAAAATCCATAAAGATATAGTCCGATCCCCTTATAAATTGTTTAGTACTCTATCTTTGAGCTAACATATAAAAAGGGATAAACTTGGATATTTACTATGTATCCTTGTTTTAACAGACTTATTACGTTGTGGCTCAAATGGGCCTTAATAATTCATCTTCTATTAAGAATTATTTTGCAACTGACTATATGCTGGAAACTATATTATTTGTGTATTGTTTACTGTTTATTAAAATGTTTATCTTTAAACTAGATGTTAATAGTCAAAATAGTGATACTACAATAAATTTTTAATTTATGAATATACAATCAGCAGAGAACTGTAAAGGACTCTCAGAGACTGCACGTCAGTTACCAGATACTGAAGATTATACATTTTTAAATTGATTTGCAGATGTAATATATGGAAATGTTAATTTTGATATTAGAATAGAAATTATAGGGAATTAAATAATTCTTAAACGTAAAAAAGTATTCTCGGTTAAGTATCCCTAAAGATTTCTCACCTATTGCATTTAAATTTCAAAATGTTAATAATATGTAATTTATATATGATTATTTTATAGCATATTATTACTGGTAAAGAAACAGTCCACTGTTTAAACATTGCATTTCCACTATGTATTAAGTATGGGAGCTGTTTTTGCCTTATTTAGTGGATGATATTTCTGAATTCCTAAAATTCTTGGATTAGATTATAATTTATTATATTCTAAAGCTCATTTCTGAGTGTTATTCGCAGGGGTTAATTTAACTTTTTTTCCTCAACATTTCTTAGGTCTACAAGGAATGCCACGTCGGGTAAGTGATTACCCTGATGCTTTTACAGGTTGAAACTTTATTAGTAGTATTGGTTCAGTTATATCTGTAGCTGCTACTGCACTATTCTTACAAATAGTGTATTTACAACTTGTAAAAGGTAAAGCTATTTATGGGTACATTTGAGCAGTTCCTCAACTATTTAGTGATTATTACCGTATACTTAAAGATAGATGTTCTCCTGGTTTAGAATGAGCTTTACATAACCCACCTAAACCACACGCATTTACTAGCTTGCCATTACAGTCGAGTTTTGACGCTGCTGGTGCCGCGGAAAATTTACAACAAATTGCTAACATGGGTGGCTGTCTACATGAAGTATGAAACGCAATCAAAGTAACAGGTGAAGAATATGCAAATAATCTATATCCACTTTGCGACTTCAATCCTACTACTCAAGGTGTGCAACATGCTGCAGTAAATGCAGCAGAAGAAACATTTTATGTTTGTGCAACTAATACTAATAATTGTGCAGCTGTTATATGCAATAACTGTAAGCAATCTATATTATTTATCTTACCTAATTTTTTATCAGTTTTCTACAGATCATACAAAAATATTGTTAATTCTGTCTTTATATTTTTAGGATTGGTAGTATTCTCAGTAATTTGTTATTCTTTATCTCCTGACTTTATTAATTGTGATGCACCTAGAGCTTGAGGACTTTACTTCCAAGATAGTGCTAGTCCACAAATGGAAGCTCTAGTGGAGTTACATGATGATATTATGTTTTACTTAGTGGCTATATTATTTAGTGTGGCTTGAATACAAGCATCTATTATTAAATATTTTAATTATACTAAATATTCTATTAGTAATAAATATCTTACCCACGGTACACTTATCGAATTAATCTGAACCATCACCCCAGCACTAATCTTGGTATTAATAGCTTTCCCTTCATTTAAACTACTTTATCTTATGGATGAAGTTACAGATCCATCCTTATCTGTATTAGCAGAGGGTCATCAATGATATTGAAGCTACGAATATCCAGATTTCCTAAATAGTGATGGAGATTTTGTAGAGTTTGATTCTTATTTAGTTCCAGAATCTGATTTAGAAAAAGGAGCTTTAAGAATGCTAGAAGTTGATAATCGAGTTATACTTCCTGAAATCACACACACTAGATTTATTCTTACTGCAGCAGATGTTATTCATTCATTTGCTATACCTGCCTTAGGTATAAAATGTGATGCATAAAAAAATAATGTTTGTAGGCTATTCATTATATGTGCTAAAGAGTCAAACTCCGGGGAAGCCCTAAACCTTTAGTAACCAAGGTAATTAAGGAAACTTATTACTGGCCTGATTAATGACTCAGGATAAGGTAAGATCACTAAAGATGATGGTAACAGAAATGGGCGATCGCGGATCTAAATCAGTAATTACTGTAAAAGAGCAACGAGTAGACGGTTCTTCAACACAGACTTTAGTGTTGTAAGGTGTACTCTAGTCGCCGGGATAACCGGTTCTAGAACTAAATATACTAAATAGTATTAACTATTTATAAAATAACTCTAGATTAAAGTTACTACAACGGCCTGACCTATTATTAGGCATAAGTTGTTGTACGATTTTTTTACTAAATATAGTTTTATATTATTAATAATGTTTTTATCTTTAAATAAACTATATTATTTATTTAGTACAATCAATATACAACCGACATCAAAATTTGACACTAGTAAAGTAGAATCTGCTTTTAGTAAAAGACAATATATAATAGGACCTGCAGGTACTATCTCCGCAGGGTATGCCCTCAGGTATCCCAAAGGGGATCCCTTCGGGATAGGTTTTAATAAACGTCCAGCTGTAAGTATGTTTAATATGAAATGTTCTAATTCTAACCAATTAAATTGATTATCTAGATTTGAATCTAGTTTAGCTACATTTAAAAAAGAATATCGTCCTAATTCTTTAGCTTTAGAACATATTAATAGCGGTAATCCTACTACTAGTGAGATTCTAAATAGTGTATTACTTAATCAAAAAGTTTCTATATCTCAAAAGGAATTAGACCAACTTTTATCTCTTCCTAAGGTAAGCTTTGATTTACCTATAACAAATCAAACTTATCCAGCCTTATTAGAATTAATAGGAAAACCATCATCGAAACGTAGTAATGCAGGGGTATATGTTTTTTCACATAAATACTCAAGTAAAAAATATGTAGGATCTAGTAATGATTTAGGAAGAAGATTTAAACAATACTTTGAGAAAAATGCATTATTTAATAATAAAGATACTGGTCTACTATTACCTATGTTAGAAAAGGAAGAATTGAAAGCGTTTAGCTTAGAAGTAACCGTTATACCTTCTTCTTACTCTAAGTATTCTCACTGTTTTTTAGAGCAATATTATTTGTTAGATGCAAAATTTAATTTAAATACACATAAAATAGTTAATTTTAGAATGAATCAAGGGTTTAAAATATATTTATATGATATAGATTGTAAAATTTTATATCATTCAAGTAACTCTTTAAATGCTTTTCTTGCAGATTTAGGAATACACCATACTTCATATAAAAAACATATAAATAATAATGATAATCCTTATTTGGGTTATTTTATTATTTCTAACACATTAATTACAGAAGCAGTTCCAGCGGGCTTAACAGAACTGCAGGTACGGGAATTAATAGTTGAACGTAGAAAAATAAGTCTAAATAAGTTACATTTATCTTATGGTAAATCTATCGAAGTATTAGATTCTAATACTAATACTATAAAAATTTACGATTCTACATATAAAGCTGCAGCTAGATTTGGTTTCAGCAGAAGTACTTTAAGAAACTATATATCTAGTGGTAAAGCTTATAAAAACCGTTATATATTTAAATTTACTACTAGTGATAAAAATATTAATTAATTTTGGGTTAAAGTTGTAGAACGACCCAGGTAGATCTGGGATTGAGAACCCCATAATATAAATATGCCTGGCTGGGGGAGACCCCACACTAAACCGTCAAATTGCGGGAAAGCCTTAAAGCTATTTCAACCAAGTAAGAGTGGTAACACATTTTATGGCTCACGTAATGAATTGAGGTACGGTAACATCGAAATAGATGCACGTAAGGAAATAGGTAATCCGCAGCCAACCACCTTACCCTAGCCAAGGTGGGCAGTTCATCGACTAAACGTCGGTTGATTTTTAGCATTATATACTAAATATATGCTAATTAATTTAAGATATAGTCAAACCCTATCCGAAAGGATACAGGGTAATTTCTATCATATCTAAGCTTACCCTGTGCGGGGCTTTAAAATTCGTTTATAAAAGATATATATTATAGACTATCTAGCTATCTTTAGCTTTCAAGCGAAAAAAAATAAACCTGAGGTAAGACTTATAAAAAGTATAGTTGATTACCCGTTAATTGGATAATTTGTGCTCTCTTTATTAGCACTCTTTATTTAGGGGTAAGGTATCCTAACTCGTCCCTATAAATATATAGGGCAAAAGGGTATATTTGATATTAAAGGAGCGCCTACCGGTAACCGACTTTTTCACCGGCGCCCGTAAGGTTTATCCTAAGAGAAAAGATTTTTTTTTAGCAAAAAGAGCAGTTAGCCTTTCGCCTTGTTTTTCACGGGCACGGGAGTTTACATCTTCATCGTCACTTAAACAACAGTCATATTGGGATAGTCTTTTGGATTCTTTTCACTTGTTCACAACTAGTCAACGCCACCCTAATATCACAAAATGTTCTCAAATATTATTAAGAATGTATAACGGTCATACCGATCCTGTTGTAAAACTATTTATACAAAATAATTGTTTACATTTAATATCGTTATATAAATTTACTAAGAAAATAACTCAAAGAGATTTTGTAGAATATGTGGTAGATGGTCCGGATAAGTTAGGGCATCCTAGTTTGTATACAGGAAAGTCAGGTTGCTATATTTTTTTTTGTTTAAAGACAGGTGATTACTATATAGGATCGGCTATTTGTTTATATACTCGTTATAAGACGCATAAGGTTAGAAGTAGCAGACCTGAAAGTGGTGGTTCTACTTCTTTATACATTTCAGTTCGAAAACACGGATGGCATAATTTTATTTGAAGACCTCTTATAATTACTAATAACTATATAAACAACTTTACTAAGCAAAACCCCGAACATGAATTAAGCTTAGAATCCTTGTTTATGTTACGATCAATCACACAATTTGAGGTTAGATTATACGAACAATTTTGGTTGACTCGTTTTAGACCCAAATTAAATAGTAACTATACTGTTGTATTTCCTTTTAGTAATATGGAAAAAAGTGCTTATCTGACGTATGATAGTTCTAAACCTATAGAAGTAAGAGTGGGAGATAATACCGAATTTTTAATGAAATTTTCATCAAAGAACAGAGCGGCTGTTTCATTAGGAATTCCTAAAACTACTCTAGATAGATACATTAACTTGAAAAATTTCACAATATATAGCCCTGTTTTAGAGATGGATGTTTACTTAATAGATCCTTCGAAGCCTTTATCAGAAGATTCCCCTAGTTACACTACTACGGATGGAGTGATGGCTATAACAGGAGTTGATATATATGCTTTGGCAAAAGGTAAACTTTTTGCTCTTTTACTAGACAAAAAGTCTCTTTTTGGTGTTTACGATAATCCAAGTAAAGCTGCCAAGAGTCTGGATGGTAAATCGGATAGCAGGTATATTAGTAGATATATTAACCTAGAACGACCAGTAGTAGTGGGGCAAGATAAAACACCTGTTTATTTTGTCATGAACCCTGATTGGAAATCGGATGTAGTAGGACGAATAGCTGCTCGACCTAGTGGGCGAAAAAAAATCTAGGTTGTCTAGATCTATTGTTTTAGTAGATGTATTAAATCAAAGTGCTTTAGTTTTTAATACAGTCTCCGATTTGTCAAAGTATTTAGGTAGAAAGTCTCTGACGAATACAGCGTATGTTAAAAATTATATGAACCCTACTAAGTTATATAAAGGTCGTTATGAGTTTCATTACCAAAATGAATTTACAGGGACTATTACTGGTAAGGGTCCATCGTCATTATAATCATCATTTTACGAATTAATGAGGATCTAGCCTTGCGCTTTTTCCTCTAAGTATGTAGATAGAAGTTATCTGTTAAATGGATAATGTTAGGTTATTAGCTTAGCTTTATTTAGGGAGAAGTACCCTAACTCGCCCCTATAAGTATATAGGGCAAAAGGGTAGATTTGAGATTGAATCAATTTTCTGTCCTAATTAATAGATTAGGTACATTTTATGGTTGGAATAATTTACTCGAACATGTTTATTGTCATAAAAGTTTTATTTTTATAATAATTCCTTACGTAATTAGAAGAAAAATAGGTTATTCTAATAGTTGTTTATTACACAGTGGAATTATTATGCCTAATTTAGCTAGATCCACTTTTGGTGTCAATATGCCCCCTAAATTCGTTTCTGTTTTAAACACCTGTGGTAAACAGATTAGATGAAATTCGACTAATAATGTAAACTCTGCAGAGCTAGACATTAAACCAAAAGCCTTTGAGTCTAAAACCCAGCCTCTTGACTTGAATAGGGGCTTTGTGGAAAAATTAGCCTTAGATCATATTAATAGCGGAAATGTAACAACACATTTAGTTATTAATAAATTACTTTATAATCAGAAAGTTTCTATTAGTGCTAACAAACTAAAGGAATTATCTAAAGTTAAAGGTATAAAATTCGATTTACCTATAACTAATGATAATTTAAAGAATTTTCATAACTTGGTAGGTAAATCAAAACATAAAGGTTTTGCAGGAGTATATATTTTTGAACATAAAGCCTCTAAATCTATGTATATTGGTTCATCTAATTTGCTTAGACGTCGTATGGAATATTATTTTAAAGGAGATTTTCCTTTAAGAGGTAAATTTCTTCCTATTCTATACAAGGAAGGTCTTAGTTCCTTCAAACTTGAAATTTTTAAATTGGATAATAATTTATTTAAACCGCAAGATGCTTTACTCCTAGAACAGTATATGCTTTTAAATAAACATTATGACTTAAATACATTAAGAGTTGTAAATTTTGGACCTTCCAAGGGTAAGTCTATATATGTTTATAATTTAGATTGTACAATACTTTACTATAATGCTCAATCACAAATCAGTTTAAAAAGAGCCTTAGGTATACATCAATCTTCTTGTGTTAAATTTTTAGACACTAATATTCCTTATCTTAATCGTTTTATTTTATTAAGTTTTCCTGTGTCTTATGCTATACCTAGTAGTATAGAAGTTAAGGAATTAAAAAATATAATGGACAAAGAACGTCGTTTTAGCTATGAATTAGGTACTCGAAGAAGTATACCAGTTATACTTGAAATTAAAGAAGGTAATACGTTTGTAAATCTAGCTAAATTATCAAATTCAAACAATAAACTAGAATTTAATTCTTTAACATCTTGTATTGCCTATTTACATTCTATAGGTCTAAATATTAAAAGGGATACTTTATCTAAATATATAAAACAAGGCAAGGTCTTCCATAATTTTTCTGGTAAATATTTAGATCAACATTACCTGGTTAATAATGAAAGATGTCTAGGAGAAAAAGAAAAAATAGGTTTATATATTGAAGAGTACAAAAAAAATAGGATATCTTCAGAAACTATTAAGCAAGTAAATAAAAAAAATAAGCCCCTTATTGTTAAATCTATATCTGATTATAAGGAGGAATCCTTTTTAAGTATAACGGATACAATTAAATATTTTGAGACCCAAGGTATTAAATTGGACCGAAAAATGCTTTATATTTATCTTAAAAAGGGAGGAGTTTATAAAGGATTTACATTTAAATATGTTCAATAGTAATCTATTATATAATCAAATTATGCAGAGGATAACTAATTAGTTAAGCTAATTTCGGTATCTAGCTCCTTCAGATGCTTGTATCATTAAGGAGCAAAGTTCCAATCGTAAACTAGGCGTTGGGTAATAAAATAAAATTCTTATCGACAATAAAGTGTTCTTGTAGTAAAATAAGGCTAATAAAAATAGTTCTTATTATAAATCTGGCCAAAATCAGAGTGAACCTCTGGTTATAAACCATCAAAATCGACGGGAACTCCCTAAAGCAATCTTAACCAAACAAGAGTGGTAACACATCTTGTGGCGCAGGTAATGACTCGCGGTAAGGTAAAATCAAGATTTGATAATTCAATGGGTAATCCGCAGCCAAGCACCAATTTTTGGTTTGAAAAAAAAAGGGGTGTGCAGTTCATCGACTAAATGTTGGTTGGCGCAAGCTTAAGATATAGTCAGACCCCACTCAAAAGAGTGCAGGAGAACCTCTAAAAGTATTATATAATTTTATGTTCTCTGTTAAATGGATATAAATAAAATTTACTTATATTTAGGGAGAAATACTCTACTTTGGTTTTGATAAGACCCTGGTTAGTAGAGTAATTTGCAATGTTCAGAGATTTGTGGTATATTACATAGTTCTATGCCTATCGTTGTAGAATCTGTATCTTTAGAGGGTTTTCTCTCCTGGTTACATGAGCAGTAAAGAATTTATTAGTTTTTTAATTGACGCTATCGATGCTGGTTACATGAACAGTAAAGAATTTATTAGTTTTTTAATTGAGGGTGTCGATCCTGATGATTACTCTAATCCTAGTGGAGATGACTCTAACCCTAGTGGAGATGACTCTAATCCTAGTGGAGATGGGTTTGATCCTAGTGGAGATGGGTTTGATCCTAGTGGAGATGATCCTAATCCTAATGGAGATGGTCCCGACGGCGGAAGATCAGGTAAAGGTAAGGGTAAGGCGAGAGCTACCACTCCTGAACAATGAGGTAAAATTGATTATGATAATGATCGTTTTGAAGCTGACAATGATCGTTTTGAAGCTGACCTTGAAAAAGCTAGATTGGAGTCTTTGAAAGATATTGAAGGACCTGAACGTGGAGAATCATCTAAACAAGGTGGAGAATCATCTAAACAAGGTGGAGAATCATCTAAACAAGGTGGAGAATCATCTAAACAAGGTGGAGAATCATCTAAACAAGGTGGAGAATCATCTAAACAAGGTGGAGAATCATCTAAAAAACCTACAGAATTTGCTCCAGAAAAAACTATGGAAGATGTAGATTCTAAATTAAAGGAATACGATATGGCTAAAATCTACCGTATTAATACGATACGTGAATTCAATGATATCATAGAAGCGATAAACAAAGATGATATGGATGAAAGACAAAAAGAATATTTACTAAATGAATCAATTAGACTTAGAAGTCTCGTTGAGGAATATAGTAAATATGCCGAAAACTTAAAAAATGAGCTAGATATACCTTCATCTGAAGAGAATTACAGTGAAGATTATAGCAGTGAAGATTCTTCTTCATCTGAAGAAGAATCCAGACCTTCTAAACGCCCTAGAAACTAATATTTGCAATTGTTTCTATAAATTCAATGAATTGATCTAAATAAAAAAAAACTGTTAGATTACAGTTACTTGTTATGAAAAAAAAACCAAAAAAATAGTATAACAGATCCCCTTTTAAGGGAAATTGCATTCTAATTATAGTAAATGGTTTTGGCCTGGCTTTGGCCTGGTTTTGGCCTGGCTTCATTGGCTTTTGCCTGCCAGAATAGTTATTATATTTGTACAGCAATTTGGGAGAAGATGAAATTTAAAGCCCAAAAAATAAATTAGCTCATGCCTATTCTTGTGGGATTGTAATCTTTAATTAATTACTGTCTTATATTTGTACAGCAATCAGTGGGATAAGATAAAATTAATATTTGATTAAAGGCAAGGGTGTTTACCAAAAAAAATAGGTTAGTTTTACAATTTAACTTTTTACATTTAATAATTTATTTCATAGTCTATATAAATTTATAAATTACTTATTGCAACATTACAATTTTTCCTGATTACAGCTTTTCTAATTACAATTTTTCGTAATGGAATCCAATAATTAAATAATATATTTCATGTTAAATATATTCAATAAAAAAAAAAAAAACTCTGATGATAAATTATTAAATAATAATAGTCATACTAATAGTATTAATCTAAATAAAAAATTCAAAGACTCGCTATACTCTAATCATACTAAAAACATAGGTATTGTATACTTAATATATACGGTATTTGTAGTTTTTATGACTACTATGCTATCTATTCTTATCTTAGTGTCGGATCTTCCAGTGCAGTTTATCATAGATAAGCCGTTTTATAATAATATTTTAATTATTCATGCTACAATAATTTTTAGCTATAGTGTAATATCTGTTTTGTTATTAAGTTTACTGTTGACTGCAGGTAAGCCCCTTAAAAAAACAAGAATATATAAAAGGGTAACGCCAATAATCAGTATTCTATTCATAATAGGATTTATAAATTACCTAAAATTTAACATTGTTAATAGTATAACAATTATATGCTTATTAGTATTGTTAATAGGTTATATAATTCCAGAAATAATTAATAGTAATGGGAATAGTTATGTTGTTAATAATTCTAATATGGCTTTAGTTTATGGAACTATCCATGATCTACTAAAAGATGTTGTTAGCAGAGATTCTTTCTTGGCTAATTCGAATGAAATTTCTGAAATACATATATTTTTTATTCTCTTAGGAATGGCTATGCTTGTCGGAAATAATATATTTGGTTATTATACTTTATTTAATAAAAAAAAAGAAAATCAAAAAGAAAACCAGTCTTTATTAGATAAAATATGTAGAATATATCTAATATTTAGATGTAATCCCTTATTTTGAATAGGTGGTTTTTTAGTTTTCCTATTCTTAGTGAATTTTATTTGTAGCATATCAGGTATTGTAATAATTAGGGCTAGTTCTTCCTTATTATATATCAGTTTAATGAGTAGAATTATCTTTATTAAAATTCTTATTAGCTTTATCTTATTATTTATTTCAAGAAGTACTATTTATTGATACTCTACTATATCTATGAGTGTTTTTATGCCTCTATTTATGGTGCCTATGTCATTTATTTATTTCTTTTATGCTATTCCTATGATTGATATATTGAATAATACAATTTCTAAATACATAAAGGATGTATTCTTTATGAAAAATAAATATCTAGAGTTCATTCATAAGGCTAATTCTTCATGATTTATAGGATTAATCAGATTAGCAGGAAGTATAATAATAGCTATTGAAAACACATTTAACTTTAAATTTAAGCCAGGAAGAAACTTAATTATATTAGCAGATAAGTTATTACAAGATAACTTATCTTGTGATAACTTATTACAAGACAAGTTATTTACAGAGGAATCAGAGTTTAACAGAAAAAGATTTATACCTCCTTATAAACCTTCTAAAGTTTTAACTCCTCGTGAAGTATTTAATATTGATAAGCAAAAACATAATGAATTATGAAAGAAACTACGTATTATATCATGTTTTTCTATTGAAAATGGGTGGTCTTTGAATGCCATAAAAAATCACCCTAAAGCATTTATTTTACCATTAGGTGGGTCTATCGATGATCTTATTGGAAAAATTGGTAAAGATAAAGTAGTACAACTTATTAGAAATTTACACACTAATGACATAAGCTTAAAATTATTATTTGACAATGCAACGGTAGAGTTAACCATTTGTTCTAAGGATCCTAAACCAATAGACATAAAAATTATGAATGGAATGAATAAAGATATTTTACCAAATGATTTTTTAAAGAAATATCTTAATAAGTTATCAAATGATTCTTATTTAGCTAAGTTTAATAGCGTTGTTAATAAGTCTATTCTTGATTTTAAAAAAGTTCATGTGTTTTCAGCTAATAACTTTCAATCTAACAATCCATTTTACTATCCATTCTTTAATCAAGATTATGTACCAGATATTAATGAAGGGACTAACCCAGTAACTGGCCCTTACTATTCTTCAGAAACAAATGTTTATCAACACGGTGATACGGGCGAAGATATGGAAAATTCCGAAGAGAGTGGTGGAGAGATGGAAAATTTTGAAGATAGTGATGGACTAAGCGATGGATATATCGCTATCGATCAAAAAATTTATCAAAAATATCCAAGTATTATAGTTAATAAGGGAGATAATCCTAATCATAGAGTTGTGGATTTTGATGAAGAGATCATTCGAGGCCCTAAAAAATGGGATTATTTTTTTGAATTACTAATAGAACTTAGAGCTTCTTTACCTATGGAAGAAGCAGATAATTTTACAACTAAATTATTAGGAAGTCAACAACCTGAGAAGGTTGAAAATTTATTTCTAACTATTTTTGAAGCTTGTGATAATACTAATCCGGATGTTCCTATGGATGAAGTTTATATTTGTACTGAGAAATTTATAGATCAAATAGAAAACCTTTACCATAATCCAGAAAATCAAAGTATAGAAAATCAAAGCACAGTAAATCAAAGTACAGTTAATCAAAGTACAGTTAGTCAAAGTTCGGTTACCAATAATGATATTTCATTAATGGATAGAAATTTATATATTACTCCTCAAGATTTTACGGATCCTAAATATGAAACTTTAATATTTAAGATTACAACTCAGAAAAGTATCAGTAATACATCTCATAATTCATTTATAAAAATGAACGATCTTTATTGCGAAAATGATGCAACAGATGGATTATATGCTTTAGCTAAGGAATTGCATAATACTGCTGGTAAAAGGATGTATGGCGGCAATGAAACTGTTAATATTAACTTTTTTCTAGATCTTCTTAATAAAAAGGTTTCTATAGATGATGCAAATTTATGCATTACATCTCAAGATTTTGAGGATCCTAAATATAAAAGTTTAATTCATAAGATTACAAATCAGAAAGATCATATAAGATCTCTAAAAATGAGCCATCTTATTTGCGAAAATGATGTAAAAGGGAGATTATATGCTTTAGCTGAGAAATTATATGATGATGCCGGTAGAAAAATTCCATCTAATGGAGGTCAAAATACTAGTATTAACGTTTTGGTTGATCTTCTCAATAATAAGGTTTCTTCCACCTTATAGGAATCTTTAGAGAATGATACTTTTTAACGATGTGTTTATTATAACTTGTGATACAAAATGTAATTTATATTAATTTAATTTTTTTTCAAAAAAAAATGGAAAAATATAATAGGGAAGTCCGGTGATTTTAGGTAGCTTTATGGAAAGTGAGGCAAAAGCTTGGGTAATTAACAGAAACTAAAAATAATAAAAACTATTAGTATTTTATTATAACTATTAAATTTAAAGCCTGAATAAATCTTTTTTTTTTTAGTTAAATATTACATAACAGGACTCGGCTTACTTGTATCCAAGTAATTTAAAATATTCATGTAAAAAAAATTATAATTACATAAAATTAAAACTAACATATAGATTTGTATATTGTATGTAAATATGTTGCTTTTTACAATTTAACTTTTCACATTTAATAATTTATTTCATAGTCTATATAAATTTATAAATTACTTATTGCAACATTACAATTTTTCCTGATTACAGCTTTCCTAATTACAATTTTTCGTAATGGAATCCAATAATT
>Ga0247755_1000010_pt1 | contig 100211 bp, 111 predicted proteins | sample UWRJL096311B4_FD_180948 | JGI IMG/M metagenome (GOLD analysis project Ga0247755, IMG submission 180948) | Plant litter microbial communities from Arlington Agricultural Research Station in Wisconsin, United States - UWRJ-L096-311B-4 | ecosystem: Environmental > Terrestrial > Plant litter >... | reverse complement strand
TGTAGTTCCTAAGCACGTTGTTCATCCGGACCTCCTTGGAGGCTGGCGGTGTCGAAGCCCCAGCAACAAGGAGGAACCGGATGAAGCTCCACGCTAACGCGCCCCTCGGCCCGAAGGGCAGGGCGATCATGGTCAGGCGGGTGCTCGAGGAGAGGATCGCGCTCACGGAGGCGGCCGAGGCCGCCGGAGTGAGCGCGAGGACCGCCGGCAAATGGGTGCGCCGCTACCGCGCCGAAGGTGAGGCGGGGCTGCTCGATCGCAGCTCGGCCCCGAAGCGCGTCCACAACGCCACCGCGCCGGAGCGGATCGAGGCGATCGCCGCCCTGCGGCGGGTGCGGCTGACCGGCCCGGAGATCGCCGAGACCCTGGAGATGGCGACCTCGACCGTCTCTGCCGTACTCAAGCGGATCGGCCTCGGCAAGCTCTCCCGCCTGGAGCCGGCAGAGCCGGTCCGACGCTATGAGCGCTCCCGGCCCGGCGAGCTGATCCACATCGACGTCAAGAAGCTCGGCCGGATCAGCGCCAAGGGCGCCGGGCACCGGGTCACCGGCAAGCGCAACACGGAGATCAAGCGGCGCAAGGGCGGGGCCCTGCGCACGGGCTGGGAGCGGGTCCACGTCTGCGTCGACGACGCCACCCGCCTGGCCTACGTCGAGGTCCTGCCCGACGAGAAGACCAAGACCGTGGTCGGCTTCCTGCGCCGTGCCGTCGGCTTCTACCGCTCCCACGGCGTCGCGGTCGAGGGCCTGATGACAGACAACGGCCCCGCCTACCGCTCCGCCGCTCACGGTCTCGCCTGCAGGGCGATGGGGATCAAGCACATCCGCACCCAGCCCTACCGGCCCCAGACCAACGGCAAGGCCGAGCGCTTCATCCGCACGATGCTGCGCGAGTGGGCCTACGCCGCCGTCTACGGCTCATCGCCGGAGAGGGCCACGGCCCTCTCCGGCTGGCTGGAGCGCTACAACTACCGACGACGACACGGCGCCCTCGGCCACCGGCCGCCTATTCAGCGGCTACGGGAGCTCACCGGGAACAACGTGGCTGGCATCTACAACTAGACGTGTCTGAGCTGACGCCCCCTATTTGACGCTTAAGCTCAGACACCCCCTGGCGGGTCCATAGGATGCGCGGAATGCGTATGCGTTTGGTGACTATGGGCGCGTGTCTAGTCGCGGTTCTCGCCGGCTGTGGCGATCAGGACGACTCGACCCCCGTCGCCTGTCTGGAAGGCGCCGCGGCCTACCAGCGGGCGCTCCAAGCGGCGCCCGGCGAGGTACGGCTGGACGGCGAGACGCCGATCAGCGACTGCCTCGCTCCCAACCAGGCCGCGGGCGAACTGACCCAGGTCGGGGAAGCGCTGCTCGAGACCGCGACCGCGCTCAACGCCGAAGCGCGGGCAGAGCCGGGCGGCGCGGCAAATATCCAGCTCGGGTACCTGCTCGGCGCCGCTCAGCGCGGAGCCGAGGAGAGCGAAGGGATCCACACCGATCTGGTTCGCCGCCTCGTCGTCGCCGCCCGCTACGCGCCCGACAAGCAGCCGATCCCGAAGGAGTTCGTCGTCGCTTACCGCGAAGGCTTCGACGCCGGCCGCTCCGGCGGCTAGCGCCGCGGCGCGGCGCGCACGTCGCGGTCAATACGCTCCCCAGACGCGAACTTTCCCGATGGAGGCATTCTTGACTGAGCAGCTCTGGGGTGGCGAGACCACCAAGGCCGTTGACAACTTCCCCGTCTCGGGCGAGCGGGTGCCGGTGCCGGTCGTGCGCTGGCTGGGCCGGATCAAGTCCGCCGCCGCCGAGGCCAACGGCGCGCTCGGCCAGCTCGACGCCGACCTCGCGGCGCAGATCGCCGCCGCCGGCCAGTCCGTCGCCGAAGGCGAACACGACGACCAGTTCCCGGTCGACGTCTTCCAGACCGGCTCCGGCACCTCCTCGAACATGAACGCCAACGAGGTGATCGCCAACCTCGCCGGCGACGAGGCCCATCCCAACGACCACGTCAACATGGGCCAGTCCTCCAACGACGTCTTCCCCTCCGCCGTCCACCTGGCGGCGCTGGACGAGGTGACCCGCGACCTGCTGCCCTCGATGGGCGCGCTGGAGGCGGCCCTGGGCGAGAAGGCGAAGCAGTTCGCCGACGTCGTCAAGGCCGGCCGCACTCACCTGATGGACGCGGTCCCGGTCACCCTCGGCCAGGAGTTCGGCGGTTACGCGGCGCAGGTCCGGCTCGGCGTGCAGCGGGTCGAGGGGACGCTGCGACGGGTCGGCCAGATCCCGCTCGGCGGCACCGCCACCGGCACCGGCCTCAACACCCACCCCGAGTTCGCCGCCAGGGTGCGCGAGAAGCTCGCCGCCGACACCGGCCTGGCGATCTCCGCCCCGCTCGACGCCTTCGAGGCGCAGGGCAACCGCGACGCGCTGGTCGAGCTCTCGGGCGCGCTCAAGGTCTACGCCGTCTCGCTCAACAAGATCGCCAACGACCTGGCGCTGATGGGCTCCGGCCCTCGCGCCGGCCTCGCCGAGCTGCGCCTGCCCGAGCTGCAGAAGGGCTCCTCGATCATGCCCGGCAAGGTCAACCCGGTGATCCCGGAGGTCGTGATCCAGGTCGCCGCCCAGGTGATCGGCAACGACGCCGCGATCACCGTCGCCGGCAGCCAGGGCCAGTTCGAGCTGAACGTGCGGGTGCCGCTGATCGCCCGCAACCTGCTCGACTCGATCAAACTGCTGGCGAGTGCCTCGCGCCTGCTGAACGAGAAATGCGTCGCCGGCGTCGAGGCCAACGAGGAGATGACGAGTCGCCACGCCGAGGCGACCCTCGCCACGGCGACCGCCCTCAACCCCCACATCGGCTACGACCGCGCCGCCGACATCGTCAAGGCGGCGGCCGAGTCCGGCCGCTCGCTGCGCGAGGTGGCGCTGGAGCAGGGGGTCGAGCCGGCGGTGCTCGAGGAGGCTCTGGATCACCGCAGGATGGCTCGGCCGCACGAGTAGCTCAGCGCGGGTCGGGAATCAGCAGCTACCCCTGCAAAGTCACAAACCGCTCCTCGGTCAGCTCGTAGACCGCGTAGGCCGGGCCCTCGCGGGTGTTGCCGGAGTCCTTGACGCCGCCGTAGGGCTGCTGATCGGTGCGGAAGGTCGGCACCTCGTTGATCAGGACGCCGCCGAACTCGAGGGTGCGGCCGGCCTGGAGGCCGCGGCCGATGTCGCGGGTGAAGACGCCGGCCTGGAGGCCGAACTTGGAGTCGTTGGCGAGGCGGAGCGCCTCGTCGAAGTCGGCGAAGGTGTCGATCGTCGCCACCGGGCCGAAGATCTCCTCGCACCAGACCTTTGCCTCTTTCGGCGGCGCCTTCAGCAGGGTCGGCGCCAGGCAGCGGCCCTCGTCGACCAGCTCTCCCCCGGTCAGCAGCTCCGCCCCGCCGGTCACCGCCTCGTCGACCCACTGCTTGACCCGATCGCGGTCGTCGGGGGTGATCAGCGGCCCGACGTCGGTGCCCTCGCCCATTGGATCGCCGACGGTCAGCTTCTCGACGTTGGCGACCAGCCGCGCGACGAACTCGTCGGCTACGGCCTCGTGGACGAGGATCCGCTGGATCGAGATGCAGCTCTGCCCGGCGTGGGAGAAGGCGTGGATTTGGGCTTTGTCGGCGGCCGCCTCCCAGTCGCCGTCGTCGTTGACGATCAGCGGCGCGTTGGAGCCGAGCTCCAGGTTGACCTTCTTGTGCGGCACCTTGGCGCGGATGTCCCAGCCGACCGGGGCCGAGCCGGTGAAGGTGATCGCCTTGGTCAGCGGGTGCTCGACGATCTGGTTGCCGACCTTGGAGCCGGGGCCCGGGATGACCGAGAGCCAGTTCTCCGGCAGGCCGGCCTCGACCAGGATCTCGGCCAGCTTCAGGGCCGAGATCGGCGTCTGCCCGGCCGGCTTGAGGACCACCGCGTTGCCGGCGGCGATTGCCGGGCCGAGCTTGTGGGCGACGAGGTTGAGGGGGAAGTTGAAGGGGCTGATCGCGCCGACCACCCCGTAGGGCACGCGCAGCATCACGCCGAGCTTGCCGGCCCCGGCCGCGGCGGCGTCCATCGGCACCGTGCCACCGGTCAGCTTGCGCGCCTCGACCGCGGAGAACTCGAGCGTGGAGACGCAGCGTTCGGCCTCGACCGTGGCGGTCTTGATCGGCTTGCCGGCCTCGGCGGCGATCGCCGCCGCCAGCTCGTCGCGGCGCTCGGCGACCAGCTCGGCGGCCCGCTCCAGCACCGCCGCCCGCTTGTGCTGGGGGAAGTCGGCGTTCTCGAACGCCTCGTGCGCGGCCTCGATCGCCCGCTCCGCCAGCGCTTCGTCGCCTTGGGCGACGCGGCCGACGACGCTGCCGTCGTAGGGGCTCTTCACCTCGCTCCACTCGCCGGTCTCGATCCACTCGCCAGCGGCGAGGAGCTTGTGGTCGGTTACCTCCACGATCTGGCTCGCCATCGCTTCCTCCTCGAAATTTCGTGTCCATCCAGCGTACGCCCCCGCCGATGCAGGCCGCTACTCCGCAACGTTGAATCTGTTGGCCTAGAGATGTCCATCTTCATCAACAGAGTCGTCACCAAGCTCCTGCTTGCGTTGGCCGTCCTGGCCTTCGCCTTCATCTACCCGGTGGCGGCGAGCGCCGGCGTCAGCTGGGTCGTCCACGGGCGCGGCTTCGGCCACGGGGTCGGGATGAGCGCCTACGGCGCCTACGGCTTCGCCAAGGCCGGCAAGAGCTACAGCTTCATCCTCGGCCACTACTACCGAGGGACGACGATCGGCACGCTCGACAAACCCCGGGTGGTGCGGGTGCTGCTGGACGTCTCCCCCGGCGACGTCGAATTCAGCGGCGCGACCAGTGCCTGCGGCAAAGCCCTCGACCCCGCCCGCAGCTACGAGGCGCACCGGGTCGGCAAGACCGTGAAGCTGCGCAGCTCGGGCGGCAAGCCGATCGCCGACTGCGGACGCAAGCTGCGCGCCGCGGGACGCGGCAAGGTCGCGATCGCCGGGCAGGGAACCTTCCGCGGGGCGCTGGAGACGGTGCCGACCGAAAGCGACGCCGGCTCGCTCAACGTCGTCAACGCCCTCGCCCTGGAGCAGTACGTCAAAGGCGTGATGCCGAACGAGGTCCCGCCCTCCTGGCCGACCGAGGAGCTGAAAGCCCACGCTCTGGCGGTCCGCTCGATCGCCCTGACCGGCGACGTCGGCGGCAACGGCTTCGAGCTCTACTCCGACACCCGCAGCCAGGTCTACGAGGGATTGGAAAGCGAGTACGACCGCACCAACCAGGCGGTCGACGCGACCCGCGGCCAGGTCGTGATGTACGGCAGCGAAGTCGCCCAGACCCTCTACTCGGCCTGCTCGGGCGGCCACACCGAGAGCGCGGTCAACGTCTTCGGCTCGCCCGTTCCCTACCTGGTCGGCGTCCCCGACCCCTACGACTACTACTGCCCCCTGCACAAATGGACGCTCGACTTCAGCGGCCCGGAGATCAGCTCCCGCCTCGGCGGCTACCTGCAGGGCAAGCTGAAACAGGTGGTGATTACCAAGACCGGCCTCTCACCGCGGATCATCAGCGCCAAGCTCGTCGGCACCGGCGGCACCACGACCGTCACCGGTTCGCAGCTATCGGTCGCGCTGGGGGGCTACGACACCTGGATGACCTTCGAAAAGGTCGTCGCCAAATAAGCGCCTGTCGCTTTTGTCCTCCCCATGGGGGACAAAAGCGACACTCAGCCGTCGGGGTAGGGCTGGATCGGGATGCCGTGATCGGTCTCTCGCATGCCTAGCTCGTAGGCGCCGCCGCCCGGCAGGGTCAGCTTGCGCGGCGGCTGGCCGGGGCGTTCGACGGTCAGCTCGAGGTCGGCTACCGAGCAGTTGACGGTGTTGTGCTCGGGGCCCTTGGGGTCGGCGTAGACCCAGCCGACGAAGTCCTTCTCCGGCGCCGAGACGCGGCCGTGGACGACGATGTCCTTGCCGGGCAGGAGGAAGCTGCAGACCGAGGGCTGCTCCTCGATCCGCGCCGAGCGGATCGCGCCGAGGCCGCCGAGCCGGTGCTCGACGCCTTCGAGGACGAGCATCCCGGAGGGGATCCAGGGACTGATGCGGGAGCCGAGGCGGACGCGGGCGGCACCGGCGTCGAAGTAGGTATTGGGCGCGTCGACGAAGCCGGTGCCCTCGAGCCAGACCCAGCGCTCGGCGTGCTCGGTGCCCCAGTTGTGGCCGATCATCCCCGGCCAGCCGCTCAGCTCGTACGGTTCGCCGTCGACCTCCAGCCGGCCTTCGAAGCGGGCGTCCGGGTAGGGCGCGAGGAACTTCGTCTTCGGCAGCGGCGCCTTGTAGAGCCAGTCGGCCGGCAGGTACTTACAGGGCTCCGCCTCGCCCGCGAAGGTGAACGACCAGGCGGCGCTGAGCGCCTCGGTGTCGACGGAGCCCTCGGCGCGGCCGGGGCCGATCACCGCGTCGGCGACGCGGATCCACTCGCCGTCCGGCGCCTCCAGCTGCGCCGCCGGCACCGTCACCTTGGTCGTCCGCGGCCCCTCCGCCTCGCGGTCGAAGAGGCAGAACCAGATCGAGCCGTTGGGCTCGGCGCCAGGGCGCTTGTGGACCGTGTGCCGGATCCAGACGCCTTTGCCGCCCTCCGGCTGCACGGCCTTGATGTAGAAGCTCTCGTAGTGGCCGGCTTTGGCGGCGACCTCCGGGAACCGCGCCCGTTCCTCCATGCCCGGGACTCTAGCCCGATGTCGCCGCGCTCAGTCCTCGGAATCGCGCAGCGGTGGAGGCGGCGGCGATTCGAAGCCCAGCATCGCCACCGTCGCCGTCACCACCTCCTCGCCCGAGGCGGCCAGCCGGTCGCTGGCGTCGTGGCGGATCTGGGTCAGCTCCTCGAAGGTCGCCGCCAGCCTGGCGATCACTTCCCCCCAGCCGCGCTCGTCGAGCTGCATCGGCATCCAGGTCAGGTGCCGGTCCGGGCGGGCGTCGAAGGTGTCCTCGGCGATCGCCCGGTCGGCGCGGGCGACCATCCCCTGCAGGGAGACGCGCGAGAGCTTGCGGCGCGAGTCGCGCGGCATGCCTTCGAACTCGGCGTCGTCGAAGTAGACCCGGGCCTTGCCTTCGTAGACGTGCTCGACGGCGCCCCGGCGCGGAATCGATTCGATCACCTCCAGGCAGCCTTCCTTCTGCAGCTCGCGAAAGTGGTAGGAGGCGAGCGAGAGGGCCTGCTGATAGGTCGTGTAGTGCTCCTTCGGGATCAGCCCTTCCTCGACGAACTGGCTGGGGCTGCGCGGACCTTCGTTGAGGACTTCGAGGATCCGCACCCGCAGCGGGTGCTTGAGGGCGGTGCTGATCGTTTCCCTGCGCTGCTTCGCCCCGTCTTCGCTCCCCGCCATCCCCAAGCCCTTTCGATTGATCGACTGGTTGCCAGGCATGACGATAGGGCATAAATGCTCGGAAGGAGCAGGGAAATGGCCAGCCAGAGCCCTTTACTGAGCCCACTCGAAGCAATAGAAACCAATGCATCACTGGGAAGGACGCTTCCGGTGAGGGAAGGAGGTGATGCGTTGTGAGGCTCAGCGGATGCAGTGAGGCGTACCCGGCCACCTCGATTCACAAGGGGGGCTGAGGCCCGCGGCTGCCGCCCCGATGCGATCGGCGGGGCGGGGCCGACCGGCCGGCGGCGTCAGACCTTGATCGTGATCACGTCGCCGTCCTGAACGGGGTAGTCGCGACCCTCGATCCGCAGCAGGCCCTTGTCGCGAGCCGCCGCGTAGCCGCCGCACTCGACCAGCTGATCCCAGCCAACCGCTTCGGCTTTGACGAACGCTTCCATGATCTCAGTGTGGATCGTGCCCGCCGCCTCCAGCGCGGTGGCGCCGCGGCGCAGCGGCCGGGCGACCGCCTCCTTGCCCTCGCCGGCGGTGAAGAAGGTGATCAGCTCCAGCAGGTCGTAGGCGGCGCGGACGAGGCGCGCCAGGCCCGAGCCCTCGACCCCGTAGGACTCGCGCATCTCCTCGGCTTCGGCCGGGTCGAGCTCGGCCAGCTCGCCCTCGATCCGGGCGCTGACCGCGACCACCCCGGCGCCGACCGAGTTGGCGTGGGAGACGACGGCTTCGGGCGGCTCGGCGTCGCCCTCGTCGACGTTGGCGACGTAGAGGATCGGCTTGGTGGTCAGCGCCTGCAGGTTCTGGGCGGCCAGCGGCGCGCCCTCCGGGAGCGGGATCGAGCGCGCCGGGCGGCCGGCGGCGAGCGCCTCGTGCACCGCCTGCAGCCACTCGTGCTCGACCTGCGCTTCTTTGTCGCCCGACTTCGCCTGCTTGCCGACCCGGCCGAGCCGGCGCTCGACCTGGTCGTAGTCGGCGAGAACCAGCTCGGTCTCGATCGTCTCGATGTCGGCCAGCGGGTCCACCCGGCCGTCGGGGTGCGGCACGTCGGATTCGGTGTGGCAGCGGACGACGTGGCAGATCGCATCGGTCTCGCGAATCGAGGCGAGGAACTGGTTGCCGAGCCCCTCGCCCTCGGAGGCGCCTTTGACCAGGCCGGCGATGTCGTGGAAGTCGATTTTGGCCGGCACCAGCTCGGAGCTGCCGACGGTCTCGGCGACCTTCTCCAGGCGCTCGTCCGGGACCAGGGCGACGGCGACGTTGGGCTCGATCGTCGTGAACGGGTAGTCGCCGGTCTGGGCGCCGCCCTTGGTCAGGGCGTTGAAGAGGGTGGACTTGCCCGCGTTCGGCAGGCCGACGATCCCGACCTTCATGAGGGCAGCGGCACGATCAGGCCGAGGAGGACGCCGAGGGCGGCGCCGGCGAGGACGTCGGAGGGGTAGTGCATGCCGAGGTAGGGGCGGCCGAGCGCCAGGGCGAAGGCGACGACGAAGGCTGCGCCCATCGCCGGGTCGACGCGGACCATCGCCGTCGCCACCGCGAATGAGGAGGTGGCGTGGGCGGAGGGGAAGCTGAGACTGCTGGGGGCGCCGCCGAGCGGCGGCAGGCCCTCGAGCACCGGCCGCGGCCGCTTGACGACGAGCTTGACGAGGTAGTTGAGTCCGATCGCGAGCGGACCGAGCAGGGCACAGACCAGCCACTGCTCCCAGCGGTCGTTGTCGAGGATCGCCAGCGCGGCCCCGAGCAGGAACCAGACGAGGGCGTTGTTGCCGGCCTTGCCGAGCGCGATCGCGGCGTCCTCCACGGCGGGGCTGTGGCCGTGGGTCCGCATCCAGCGCAGCAGCTTCAAGTCCAGTTCCTGCATCGGCGCGAGAGACTATTGGGCGATGCCCTCCGTCCCCGGCTTCGTCCACACCCCCGGCAACCACTGCGGCTCGACCGCGCTGCGCAACCTGCTCTCCTTCCACGGGGTGGAGATCAGCGAGGAGATGGCCTTCGGGCTCGGCGCCGGGGCGAGCTTCTACTACCTGGCGCTGGACGACGCCTCGCCGAGCCGCTGGTTCAACGGCCGCACCGCGCGGCTGGAGGAGAGCTTCCGCGAGCTGACCGGGGCGGCGCTGGAGATGCGCACCTTCGCCGACAAGGACGGAGCGGCGGCCTGGGAGGCGGCGCGGGCCGAGGTCGACGGCGGCAGCCCGGCGCTCCTCCTCACCGACATCTATTACCTGGACCACTACGGCAACTCGGCCCACTTCCCGGGGCACGCCGTGGTGCTGGCCGGCTACGACGACGAGGTCGCGCACCTCTCCGACACCGGCTTCGAGGAGCTGCAGACGACCCGGCTGGAGAAGCTGGGCCGGGCGCGGCACAGCGGCCATCCCGCCTACCCGCTGGAAGGGCACATGTTCACGGTCGCGGAGAGCATCGACCGCGGGGCGCTGGAGGCGGCGGTGCCGCGGGCGATCGCGCGGGCGGCGAGCGAGATGCTGGAGCCGCCGTTCGGCGAGTTCGGCGGCGTGCCGGCTCTGGAGCGCCTCGCCGCCGAGGCGGGCTCATGGCCCGAGGCGGTCGAGGACTGGCAATGGTGCGCCCGCTTCGCCTACCAGGTGATCGAGCGCCGCGGGACCGGCGGCGGCTGCTTCCGACTGATGTATTCGCGCTTCCTCGAGGAGGCGGGGCGCGACGAGGCGCCGCTGGCGGCCGAGGCGGCGGCGCGGTGGACCGAGCTGGCGGAGGCGTTCCGGGAGGCGAGCGAAAGCGACGAGCCCCGGCCGGAGCTGTGGGACCCGGTGAGCACCAGCGCCAAGAGCGTGCTCGAGGCGGAGCGCCGCCTCTGGACCGCCCTCGGCGATTCGTCCGCCTGACGCCACCGCTCCGGTTTGTCGATCCAACCGAGGGGTATTCAGGCCCCCATGACCATCGGAGCAGGCATCTTCCTCATAGCCGTGGGCGCAATCCTCAAGTTCGCGACCAACTTCCATGTCCAAGGCGTATCCATAGACACCATCGGCGTGATCCTGATGATCGCCGGCGCCGTAGGCCTCCTAATCGGCCTCTTCCAGGAAATAATCTGGTCCCGCCGCACCCGCCCACTAGCCCCCGGCGAGGCCCCGCCGGTCGAAGAACGGCGGGAAGTTCGCGAGCAGCCGCCTCGGTACTAGGCCAAGAGCCGCTCGGCGAACCTCGATCCACCGGCCGCCGGTATGTCGAACTCATTCGCCTGGACGTGAACTCAGGTACGACGCTCAGGTCCAGGCAGGCCGCGAGCGTCTCCGCGAGCCCGTCGCGAGGTCCAGACGGAACCGCAGTGAGGACAGTCCGACCTGTTTGGGGTTTGCGAGACCGGCTCCTCGAGCCGTTTGCGGGGCCGCCACCGAAGCTGGCTGAGCCGTGCGTCGGTTTCGATCAGCCCACCCATCATCAACATGAAGTCGGTGGTTGCCTGCGCGGCCCCATGTGCGTTCAGGGTGATTACGCTGGGCGCCTCCACCTCTTTGATGTAACGGTTTCGCTCGCGCTCCTCCTCGCCCTGCGACTCTTCCTGAAGCTTCTGGGAATTGATCAGCCCGTGGCAGTAGAGGCAGCCGCGGTCGGGGAGGACGAGGCGGACCATGCCGCGAATCTCACCGACCTCGCCGTCATCCTCGTCGACCTCGATCCGGGTGCCCACCTGAATCATCGGCACCAAGTACTGGTTAGCGATCACGTTGGCGATCAGTCGAGCCTGGTGGCTGTCGGCACAGTTGAAGAGGAAGTCGGAGTCGCGGAGAGCCTCTCGGGCCTCGGGTTCCACGACGTTCCGCCTGATTTCGCAGAAGCGGATCTTCGGATTGGCTCGTCTAGCAACGCGGCGGGCGAGCCGGGTCTTCGGAAGAGCAAAACGACGAGCGACGCCACGGAGCGCCGGTGCGCGATACAGCGGAGCCAGCGCGTCGATGCGGCGCGCCTCGGGAATGCGTGGCAGGTTCGTCAGGTCGAGCCGCTCCGGCTCGACCAAGAGAATCTCTCCTACTCCGAGGCGGGCGAGGTAACTGACCACAAGCTGTCCGACTCCGCCGCCGCCGATCACGCCCACCTTGGTGCGGGCGAAGAGGTTCTGCCCTCGGTCGCCGAAGATCCGCACCGCGCGGTCATAGGTCTCATCGGATGCGGATGGCGTCGGAGGCGGCCCTGGGTGGAGTCGCCGCAAGTTTGCCCCGACTATCAGAGTCTCGGAAATCTGCCTACGGCGACGGTCGAGCGTCCAGATGTCTCCGGCCACGGCATCCTCGGTTAGGACCAGAGCTCCGACCGGACGCCCAGAGATGTCAAGCAGCGCGGGGTAGCCCCGTTCGTGCGATTCGAGGTCGATATCCGAGAAGGAAACCGAACCGGAGCCGAAGTGATTGTGGACCGCAAGGTAGACAAGTCCTTCGTCCCGGCAATGGCGGATCTTTGCGTTGACGAACTGCGCGGTAAGGCGACGGTGCCCCCGACGACCCGGGACGAAGTCAATGCCGTCGACGGCAGGATGTAGCTCACGAGCCAGAAGCACCACCCCCCGCTCGCTCTCGAGCAGCCCAGCGGCGATGATGGCGCCGTGCTCCTCGAAGTCATCCCGGAAAAGGTGACTGAGTAGCTCCTGATGAAGGCGCTCCGGTATCCGCAGTCTCCATGCGTCGGTCATTTGTGAGTGCGTAGGAAGTTGAGGACACGCATCAGCTTCGCCAAGGCAGTGTCGCCGAGCGGATCCCGACTCGGCGAGGAACGGGAGACCTGGATCCCCTCCTTCGGCTCGTTCAGAACGGTGAACGTGCCGCGAGTCATGGCGGCCGGCAGGTTACCGTCGGGATGGATGTTCGGTCTTGGCTCATCGCCTGTGTAGAGGATTCCGGCGTCAATGATGTGCGGATAGGGGATTGCCTCAGGGTAGGCGCTGGTCACGTGGAAGCCGACCGCGCTCTTGGAGGGCGAGAAGTTGGGGCCTATATCGACGTCGGGAATAACGACCCATGCCCCGCCTTCTCCGTCCTCAAGATGACGGACGGCGCCGCCGGGGCTCTTCTCCTCAAGTTCCGCCAACGCCGTTTCGACCTCCCTGTTCATCAGCTGTCCTCGTCGCCGTCGTTCGCGGAGAAGTTCGAGTTCTTGTTCACCTCGATCTCCTCGTCATTGCCGATTTCACGTGGCTCCTGGCGACCATGGGCTTCGAGCGTCAATATGAAATCGAGTTGGATCTCCACACCCTGGTCGATCGCAGCCTCCTTGATCTGGAGTCCGGTGACCTTCTTCGGCACCTCGACGGCTTTCGTGTTGACGTGGATCGTCACTTCCTTCTTCAGCTTCTTCTGTTGCTCCACCTCACTCATTACCTACTCCTTTTTTATCGCGTGTGTTTGGGTCCTCACCAACACTCGGGTATCCCATTCCATTCACTTCGCCACAACCGCATACGCCCATGTGGTGTGTCCATGAAAGAATCACCTGCTCATGGGGGTGCCCGGGGAGACGCTCGCGGCGATCGTCTCCTGTCGCGAGGCAGGGACTATGCCGCTGGGCGACCAGTTGAGGCGAAGGGTCGACCTGCTGGGTCCGGGTCTCGATTTCGGTAAAGCCGATGCGCGGATTGCCCTTGCTGAGGTCTTCGAAGCCTACGAGCCGCCGGGCTTCTCGCTGTCGCCGATGTCCGACCGCTGCGCCATCGAACGTGAGGACGGCGGCAGCATCGTGATCGGCGGCAAACTCTTTGCCGGCGATCGGGAGGTCGGCCTCCTGCAACGTCGCCTCCTGCTGGGCTTCGGCATCGCGGTCCACGAGCTCCTCGTGCTCGAACACGGGGCTCGCGGCTTCGGGGTCAGCTCCGTCTTGCTGAAGCGGTGCTTCGCGCTTTACGACGAGCTCGGGTTCGAGAGGGTCATCCTGCAAACCGACCTCACGGGGAAATGGCATTGGGCGCGTCTCGGCTTTGACTTCGTCCTCGACAAAGAGCGCAAGATGGTGCGCGACTGGACCGAACGAGCCCTGTCGGCGCTCGGCATCACCAATCTGCGTGTCGAGGGCTACGAGTCTGCAGCCCAGTTCGCCCGAATGGGAGGCACGCGCAAAATTGCCCTTGAGGAGCTCGCCCGCGCGCTTCCTCCCGAGCGCCTGCGGATAACTCGCATCGCTGGCGAGAATGGCGTTCACCTTGATCAAGAGATCGACCTTGCCCGAGCGCTGATGATCTGTGGCCCCCAGTGGTGGGGAGCACTCGAACTCCAAGGCCCCGGCCGCGTCGCGTTCGAGGCCTACGCGGAGGCAAAGATCCGAGGAGGTAGATGAGGTGCTGTTTGTCAAGTAGAACATCTGTTGCGAATGTAGCACAGACTGTTGCCAGAGGCAAACAGACGTGTTAATTTCAGAACACCCGAACAGGAGGACTTGGAATGCAACGGACCGTCGATCTAGGCGCTCTCTACAGCGCGCTCGACTCAAAGCGGAGAGGAGAGGATCTGAGCTGGCGACAACTCGCCGGAAAGCTGGAGATCAGCCCATCGGTCTTCACCCGCCTTGCGCAAGGACGAAGGCCCGATCTCGAGACCTTCCTGGCGATGATCGACTGGCTGGGGGCGACGGCGGAGGATTTCGTGGCGGGCGAGAAGCCAAGCCAGGATGAGGCGCAGGAGACTGTCGCGGCGATCTCGACCTATCTCCGTGCAGACCGAGCGCTCAAACCAGAGAGCGCCGAGGCAATCGAAAGCATCGTCCGGACGGCATACGAGCAGATGTCCGACCGGTAGGTAGGAGCCAGCGGCAATGGCGGTATTCCGACACGGCTTCAAGGCCGAATGCGAGCGCATATCGCTTGAACTGCGCGGGGAGCTCGGCCTTTCGGCCTCAGATCGGCTTAGGCCGATCCTCCTCGCCGAGGAGCTAGCGATCCCTGTTGTCAGCTTGCTAGATCTCGGCGAAGGTGCCCGGGATGCAGCTGTGCAGCTGGTGAGCGTGGACCCCGGCTGCTTCTCGGCCGCGACGATCTTCTGCGGCCCAAAGCGAATGATCGTCTACAACCCGAGTCACCCCCCTGGCCGACACGCCAACTCAATCGCCCACGAGCTCTCTCACGTAGTCCTCGAGCACGAACCGGGGCCTGTTCGGGAGGCGGGCGGAGAGCGCCTGTGGTTGGCGTCCCACGAGGCGGAGGCGGACTGGTTGGCCGGCGCCCTTCTGGCGCCCCGGGAGGGGGTACTGGCGGTGATGTATCGACTTGGTGACGTTGGCGCTGCCGCACGTCACTTCGGAATCAGCATCCAGCTGATGACTTGGCGCCTCAACCACACTGGCGCCGCCGTTCAAATGAAGCGGGCGGCCCGCCGCGCTCGAACCACCCAGTACGGCTAAGTGTCTCCGGCGCCGCATTCGCCAAGAACTCGTAAGAGTCCGGACTTGGCCACAACTCATGACCGAACGGTCATCCCTCACTGTGGTCTTTGGCTTCCGAACTGGCTTCCTAGGCCACCGGCGAACGGGAGCGACGGGACTCGAACCCGCGACCTCCGGCGTGACAGGCCGGCGCTCTAACCAGCTGAGCTACGCCCCCAGGGGACTGCGGCGGGCCATCGGGGTGCGGCCCGGGGCGCAACGCTAGCGCATTCGTTCAGGCCGCCACGCGCGAGAGGTCGTGCAGGGTCTCTTCGATGCCGGCGCGGACCAGGGGGAGGTCGGGAACCGTGTCTCGGTCGGCGTTGAGGCCGAAGTAGACCCGGCCGTCGTAGCCGCCCGTGGCGACGCTCAGGGCCTGGCCCGAGCAGAGCGGGGCCATCGGGACGACGCGGCGCATCGGGGCGCCGAGCGAGTAGAGCTTGAAGGGGAACGAGGGGATGTTGGTGACCGTCAGGTTGAACAGCCGGGGTGTGAAGGCGACGCGGGCGATGACGCTCTGGACCAGGGACGGGGTCAGGTCTGTGCGCTCCAGCGCGACGTTGGCCACGCCCGCCGCGCCTTCCCAGGTCTCGCTCGCCGCCGCGGCAATCTTGCGGTAGCGGCGGAACGGGTCGGGCTCGGCGACCTCGAGCTCGACGAAGAGCGAGGAGACCTCCTCGCCCAGCACCAGCGCGTCGCTCGCTCGCCGCAGGTTGAGCGGCAGGATCGCCCGGACCCGCTCGACCTCCTCGCCGCGCTGCTCGAAGAGCCGCCGCAGACCGCCGGCGACAGCGGTCAGCACGACGTCGTTCGCCGTCCCGCCCAGCTCCCGGCCCATCCGCTCCAGCGCCTCGAGCGAGACGTCGAGGGGGGCGAGCCGGCGGTCGGTCCCGATCGCCCCGTTGAGGCTCGTCGGAACCGCCGGCTGCAGTTGCAGGTTCGCGAGCCGGGAGGCGATCACCCCCGAGCGCCAGAGCAGCGCCGCCACGTCGCGGGGCTTGATCTCGGCGTCGACGCCGCCGACGCCGATCACGCCGCGCAGACGCGTCAGCGCCGCCCGCTGCTCCTCCTCGCCCAGCGCGGTGACGAGCTCCGCGAGGGTGGTCGCCCCCTCTTCCGGGTGCGGCTCGGCGTCGACCAGGGCAGCGGCGAGGTTCGCCGCGCTGAAGCCGTCGACGAGGCAGTAGTGGACCTTGAAGACCAGTGCCCATCGACCCCCCTCGAGCCCTTCGAGCAGGGTCACTTCCCAGAGCGGCCGGGAACGGTCGAGTCGCCGCGAGAAGTGGTCGCCCAGCCACTCCGTCAGCTGCTCCTCGCCCCCCGGAGCCGGCAGGGTGTCGCGGCGGATCAACTCGCCGACGTCGAAGGCGGGATCCGGCAGCCAGATCGGCATTGCAAGCTGCGCGACCTGGGGCGTCGAGAGGCGCCGGCGCAGGACCGAGGCGTCCTCCAGGCGCGACCGCGCCTGCTCGCGCAGCGTCTCCAGAGAGGGGGGTCCCCCTCCCGGTACCGGATCGAAGACGTTGGCCCAGCCGATCTGCACCTGGGCGGAGGCGTCGGTCTCCTCGATCTCCAGGAAGGTCGCGTCGAGCGGGCTGAGGTAGCTGCGCATGCGAGTCAGCGGCGCATCGCCGGCTCCGGCTCGGCCGGCTCCGGCACGGCGAACGGGGCTTCGACCGCGACGACGTCTTCCAACGTCGCTCGCAGGTCGGCCATCCGCTCGGCGCCATAGCGCTCTCCCCAGCGCCTCTCGATCTCGGCGAGGAGGCGGAAGCCGTAGGACTGCGCCGCTTCGCCTCGCTCCGTGAGGCGGACGAGCTTCGCCCGCCGGTCGTCGGGGTCGGGGACGCGTTCGGCGTAGCCGAGCGCGACCAGGTCGTCGACCACCTCCCCCGCCGACTGCTTGGTCATGTTCCCCCGCTCGGCGATCTCCGTCAGCCGCAGGCCGTTCTCCTTCATATGGCGGAAGACGCAGCCGTGGGCGAGACGGATGTCGCTGAACTCGCTGGTCTCCAACTCGCCGAGGAACTCCTCGATGACGGCATTGAAGGCGAGTTCGAGCAGACCGTGAAGCGGCATCGTCGCCGGGGGTGTATTCGAACCAATCATGGTTTCCTAAGCGTACAGTCAGGGAACCTGACAAGGGCCCTGACCGGTGAGAATCCATCCACCATCTTGGTCCCAGATACGCTGCCGCGCGTGAAGCTGGTGAGCTTCGACTCAGGCGATGGGCCACGCGCGGGAGTCCTCGAGGACGACCGGGTGGTCGACGCCTGGGCGCTGCTCGGCGAACCGCATCGCGGCAGCCTGCGCGAGCTGATCGCGGCCGGCCGGGTCGATGATTTGCGCGGCCGGCTCGGCGACAGCGGCGCGCCCTCCCACCCCCGGGCGGCGGTTCAGCTGCTGGCGCCGATCCCGGACCCGGAGAAGATCGTCTGCATCGGGCTCAACTACCGCAAGCACGCAGCCGAGGTCGGGGTCGAGGAGCTGCCCGAGATGCCGACGATCTTCGCCAAGTACCCCAACGCGCTCGTGCCCGACGGGGCGACGGTGCGGGTGCCGACGGCGAAGACCGACTACGAGGCCGAGGTGGCGTTCGTCGTCGGCCGGCGAGCCAAGGACGTCGAGGAGGCCGAGGCGCTCGACCACGTCGCCGGCTACACCCTGCTCAACGATCTCTCCGCCCGCGACCTGCAGGGGGCGACCCCGCAGTGGATGCCGGGCAAGGTCTTCGACGGCTCGGCCCCCTGCGGCCCTTGCCTGGTGACCCCGGACGAGGCCGGGCCCGCCGACGCGATCGCCATCCGCCTCACCCTCAACGGCGAGGAGATGCAGAGCGGCGCCACCGACGACCTGATCTTCAGCGTCCCGCAGCTGGTGGCGCAGCTCTCGCGCCTGATGACCCTGGAGCCCGGCGACATCGTCTCCACGGGCACCCCGGAGGGCGTCGGCATGGGCCGCAAACCGCGCGTCTGGCTCGCCGACGGCGACGAGATCGCGATCGAGTCGCCGACCCTCGGCCGGCTCGTCACCCGGATCAGCGCTTAGTCAGCGACTGGGGCCGCGCGGGATCTCGTAGGCCTTCGCCGGCAGGCGGGCCGAGAGCGGGCGCGTCGCCGGGCGCGCTCGGCCGGCCGCAGAGGCACTGGCGCCCGCCGCGGTCCAGCGCGGCCGGTAGGGGGTGAAGGCGAGCAGGGCGTTCCAGGTTTCGGTGTCGACGATGCCGTTGGCCGGCAGGCCGCGGGCTTCCTTGAACTCGCGGACGGCGCGGGCGGTTTTGGGGCCGAAGAACCCCGTCACCGGCAGGTCGGCGCCAGCGGCGATCAGATGCTCCTGGGCCCAGACGACGAGGTCGCCGCGGCTTTTGCGTTTCAGCAGCGGGTGGACAACTTCCTGGCGGTAGCCGGCGACCGGCTCGGTGGCGCCGTCGTCCCCGAGCGCCCCCCACTCCCGGCCGTTGGTCTCCTGCCAGGACCACCAGCTCGGCGGCAGCCCGCCGAAGCTGGCCGCGAAGCGGCGGAAGAGCTTGATCCCGGCGCTACCGGGGGCTTCGTAGGTCTGGCCGATCGGGTAGATCGGATGGCCGTAGACGCGGTTGTAGAGGTAGGTGTGCTCGTAGACATCGCGCACCGAGGTGCCGATCGTCTTCCAGTACATCTGCGGCTGGTTGTAGGTGGCGCCGCCCGGGCCCATGAAGACCGAGTACGGGAACGAGGGGTGGTAGTCCACATAAGGGAAGGCGGCGAGGGAGATCGGATAGGCGTCGCCGACGCGGGCGCGGAGGGCGCGGACGTAGGTGTCGGCGGCGGCGTACTTGCCCTCGTAGTCGGCCTCGGCGTCGATCGCGAAGCAGTCGGCGCCGCGCTTGACCGCGGCGGCGGCGATCCGGGCCTCGGCGAGCGGCGCGTCGCCGTAGACGAACTGCCAGGCGCACGCATTGAGCCCGGCCCGGTGCAGGGACGCGACGAGGCCTTTGCTGAACTGGCTCCAGTAGGTACTGCCGTCGCCGGACTTGACGTAGACGGTGCCGACGTCGTTGCGCTTGGCGCGGGCGACGATCGCGCCGACGCTGCCGCCCTCCGAGCGGTCGACGTACCAGACCCACATCCCCTGCCGGTCGAAGGCCGAGTTGCCGAGGTTGCCGCCGTTTTCCACCTGGCCGGCGCCGCCGGTCTCGGCCGCGCCCCAGGCGGGGGCGAGCGCCGCCGCGACGAGCGCGGCGAGGGCAGCCAGCAGCGCCAGCGCGCCGCGTCTCCTCTGGGGCAGGGAACTCACAACCGGTTCCAACACGGTAGTGGCAGCGATGCTGCGGGTACCGGTTTGGGACTCGATGCAACCGATCCCAGCACGGCCCCGTATGGATCAGCGATGAAGATCGCGATCGTCGGGACGGGCATCTCCGGGTTGGTGGCTGCCCACCGGCTGCATCCCGAGCACGAGATCGTCGTCTACGAGGCGAGCGAGCGGATCGGCGGCCACACCCACACCGTGCCGGTCGAGGCCGCCGACGGGACCCACTGGATCGACACCGGCTTCATCGTCTTCAACGACCGCAACTACCCGGAGTTCGAAGCTCTGCTGGCGGAGCTGGGGGTCCCGAGCCAGCCCTCGCACATGAGCTTCTCGGTCTCCGACGGACGCGGCCGCTTCGAGTACTCCGGCACGCCTTGGGGCCTCTTCGCCCGCCCCGCCCACCTGGTCAGCCCGACCTTCCTCGGCATGTTGCGCGACTGGCGCCGCTTCAACCGCGAGGCGCGGGCGCTGATCGGGATGAACGGGACCGCGCCCTCGCTCGGCCACTGGCTCGAGCAGCAGGGCTTCTCGCGCCACTTCGTCGAGCGGCTGATCGTGCCCCAGGCGAGCGCCGTCTGGTCGGCCGACCCGGCGCAGATGTGGAGCTTCCCGGCCAGCTTCATGGCCGAGTTCTTCGAGAACCACGGCATGTACTCGCTGCGCGACCGGCCGCAGTGGCGGACCGTGAGCGGCGGCTCCCGCAGCTACGTCGAGGCGATCACGGCGCCGTGGCGGGACCGGGTGCGGACGGGCGCGGCGGTGGGGCGGATCGAGCGGCTGCCGGACGGAGTGCGGATCGAGGCCGAGGGCTGCGAGAGCGAGGAGTTCGACCGGGTCGTGATCACCACCCACTCCGACCAGGCGCTGGCGATGCTCGGCGACCCGAGCGAGACCGAGCGCGAGGTCTTAAGCGCGATCCCCTACCAGGCAAACGAAGCCGTCCTCCACACCGACGCCTCGCTGATGCCTCGGCGGCGCGCCGCCTGGTCGAGCTGGAACTTCCACCTCAGCGAGGAGCCGGCGCCGGGGTCGACCGTCACCTACTGGATGAACAACCTGCAGCGGCTGCGGACCAAGCAGCACTACTTCGTCACCCTGAACCAGGGCGAGCGAATCGATCCCGCAAAGGTGATCCGCCGCATCTCCTACGACCACCCCGTCTACACCAAGGAGGGCGTCGCCGCCCAGTCCCGCCACGCCGAGATCAGCGGCGCCGCCCACCGCACCCACTACTGCGGCGCCTACTGGGGCTGGGGCTTCCACGAGGACGGCGTCGTCAGCGCGCTACGTGTCTGCGACGAGATCGCAACGCGCCCGGACGTGTCTGAGCTGACGGGTCAAATAGACCCCTTGAGCTCAGACACCCCCGGCGAGGAGGCGGTCGCGGCGTGAGCGCCTCGGCCGTCTACGAGGGTTGGGTCCGGCACCGGCGCTTCGAGCCGGTCGAGCATGAGTTCCGCTACCCGCTCTTCCTCATGTACCTCGATCTGGCCGAGCTGCCCGAGGTGCTCGACCCCTACCCCTTCTTCTCGGGACGGCGCCGCGCCCTCGCCCGCTTCCGCCGCGAGGACTTCGTCGGCGACCCGGCGCTGCCGCTCGACGGGTGCGTCCGCGAGGAGGTCGCGGCGGTCACCGGCGAGCATCCCGCCGGCCCGGTCCGCCTGCTCGCCGGCCTGCGCTACTTCGGCCACTCCTTCAACCCGGTCTCCTTCTATTACTGCTTCGACGAGGGCGGGGAGCGGGTGGACGCGGTCGTGGCCGACGTGCGGAACATCCCCTGGGGCGAGGGCCATCCCTACGTCTTGGCGCGCGGCGAGCGCCGCGGTACGGTGCTCGGTGACGAGCTCGAGAAGACCTTTCACGTATCGCCGCTGATGGGGATGGACCAGACCTACGCCTTCCGCGCAACCGAGCCGGGCGACCGCCTCGTCGCCCACATCGAGTCGCGCCCGCGCGAGTCCGCGGAAAGTCGCCCTGACGACGAAGTTCCGCGGACTCGTCGAGGCATGAAGACCTTCGACGCCACGCTCAGCCTGCGGCGCCGGCCGCTCAGCCGCCGCACCCTCACCCGCCTGCTCGCCCGCTACCCGGCGATGTCGCTGCAGGTGGTGGCGAAGATCTACGCCCAGTCGCTGCGGCTGAAGCTGAAGGGCGCGAAGTACCACCCGCACCCGGAAGGGAGCCGCCCGCGGGGGTTCGTCTCGCCATGAGGGACGCGCTCGCCCGCGCCGGTGTGGGGGCCGTCCTCGGCCGGGTCAGCAGCGGCCGCATCGACGTCGTCGAAGGCTCGCGCGAACGCAGCTTCGGCCCGCCCGACGCCGAACTGACCGCCACCGTCCAGATCAACGACCCCGCGGCCTGGCGCGGGCCGCTGCGCGGCAGCGTCGGCCTCGGCGAGACCTATGTCGATGGCCTCTGGGAGACCGACGACCTCGTCGCCCTGATCCAGATCGCCGCCCGCGAGCTGCGCGAGATGGACGGAGTGCGCGGCCTCGTCGCCCGCCCGCGCGGCCTCTGGCACCGGGTCCGCCACCTGGTCCCCGAGAACACCCGCGGCGGCGCCCGCCGCAACATCTCCGCCCACTACGACCTCGGCAACGACCTCTTCGCCGCCTTCCTCGACGAGCGGATGATGTACAGCTGCGCCTACTTCGCGGACGACACGATCAGCCTCGAGGGGGCGCAGCTGGCGAAGCTCGACCGGATCTGCGACCGGCTGCGACTCGGCCCCGAGAACCATCTGCTGGAGATCGGCACCGGCTGGGGCGGCCTGGCGATCCACGCCGCCCGGCGCAGCGGCTGCCGGGTCACCACGACGACGATCTCCCGCGAGCAGTTCGAGCTGGCGAGGCAGCGGGTTCGCGACGCCGGCCTCGAGGACCAGGTGACGGTGCTGCTGCAGGACTACCGCGACCTCGAAGGGCGCTACGACCGCTTGGTCAGCGTCGAGATGATCGAGGCGGTCGGCTGGCAGTACTTCGACGACTTCTTCCGCCGCTGCGACGAGCTCCTCAGCGACGACGGCCTGATGCTGCTGCAGGCGATCACGATCGACGACGGCATCTACGAAATCGAGAAGGGGGCGAAGAGCTTCGCCAACACCCACGTCTTCCCCGGCGGCTGCCTGCCGTCCGAGGGCCTGATCGCCAGCTGCCTGGAGCGCGTAACCAGCATGAAGCAGGTCTGGATCGACGACATCACCGCCCACTATCCACCGACGCTGGCCGAGTGGCGCGAGCGCTTCTTCGCCGCCTGGGAGCGGCTGCGCGGCCGCGGCTACGACGAGCGTTTCCGCCGCCTCTGGGACTTCTACCTCTCGTCCTCGGAGGCGGGGTTCCGCGAGCGGCGGATCGGCGACGTGCAGGCGCTGTTCGCGAAACCGGGCGCGCGGTGAGCGAGCAACTGCTGCTGATCCACGGGCTGGGCGGCACCCGCAGCATCTGGGAGCCGGTGATTCCGCTGCTGGAAGGCGAGCGCGAGGTGCACGCGGTCGACATGCCGGGCTTCGGAACGACGCCGCCGCTGCCCGAGGGCGAAGAGGCGACGGCGGCGAACCTGGCCCGCGCCGTGCACGAGGAGTGCCTGCGGCAGGGAGTCGAGCGGCCGCACGTCGCCGGCAACTCGCTCGGCGGCTGGGTGGCGCTGGAAATGGGCCGCTTCGATTGGGCGGCCTCGGTCACGACCCTCTCACCCGCCGGCCTCTGGTTGCGCCCGCTCGGCGAGCCCTCGGGCGGCGGCGCGCGGATGCTGCTGCGCGGCTCGCCCTGGGTGCACGCCGCGCGTCCGTTCCTCTCGCTCGCCCTGCGCTTCCCGCAGACGCGGCGCGCCGCCTTCCAGTCGATCGCCGCCCACCCGGAGCGGATCCCGCCCGACGCCGCGCACGAGCTGGCGCTCGGCTGGCTCGACGGCGAGGGCTATGACGCCGCCAACCGGGCGATGCGCAACCACCTCTTCGACCCGGCCGGCTATCCCGAGGACGTGCCGGTGACGATCGCCTGGTGCGAGCGCGACCGCCTGCTCGGGCCGCCGAAGGCGCACCGCCGCCCCGCCGGCGCCCGCTTCCTCGTCCTCCCCGGCGTCGGCCACACCCCCACCTGGGACGACCCCGAGCTGGTCGCCCGCACCCTGCTCGAGGGCAGCGCCATGGACGTGTCTGAGCAGAAGGGGTCTATATGACCCGTAAGCTCAGACACCCCCTGCCGAGCGGAACCGAGGAGGAGCAGTGATCGTCGAGAGGACCGAGAACCCGATGTGGCTGTCGAACGCCTACCTGGTCGCTGACCCCGACCGCGGCACCGGCGTCTTGATCGACGGCAACGACGAGCTGGGACCGCTGTTGGAGCGGGCCGAGCGCGACGGGATCGAGATCACCCACGTCCTCGTCACCCACCCGCACGGCGACCACGTCGCCGGCCTCGCCGAGGCACGGGCCAAGCTCGGCAACCCGCCCTTGGTCGCCCACGCCGACTGTGCGGCCGAGCTCGACGACGAGGTCGAGGTCGTCCTCGGCGAGGGCGAGAAGCTCGACGCCGGCGGGCTCGAGGTCGAAGCGATCTACACGCCCGGCCACGCCGCCGGCCACCTCGCCTTCCTCCTCAACGGCACCGATGTCTTCACCGCCGACGTCCTCTTCAAGGGGACCGTGGGCGGGACGATGGCGCCGGGCGCCAGCGGCTTCGCCGACCTGCAGGCATCGGTGATGCGGCTGATGGAGCTGCCGCCGAACACCACCGTCCACCCCGGCCACAAAGAGCCGACGACGATCGCCGCCGAGTGGGAGGGCAACCCGTTCGTGCGAATCTGGCGCGGCCTCGACTCGACCGGCGAGGAGGCGGTGACGGTCTGGGGCCGACCGGCCACGTTGAAGCTCTGGGCCCCCGACTACGACGGCGGCAACAAGGCCTGGATCGTCTTCGGCGATTCAGGCGAGGACGCCATAGTCGGGGGCTCGCAGGTCGAGCGGAATTAGCGGATCACCGCTTCCATCAGGATCCAGCAGCCGTCGGTGCTGGTCGCGGGGCGGAAGGCGCTGCCAAGCGGTGGGGTGTAGATGAGGGTGTTGTCGCCACCCGAGGAGCAGCGGACCATCGAGGTGATGTTGCCCTTCAGCGCCAGTTGCTGCCCCTTCTTCACCGGCACGTTGACGTCGAAGGTCTCGACCCGGTAGCTGCCGGACTCCTCGTTGGCTTCGGTCTGGCCCTGGTAGCTGATCCGGGGACCGTTGGCGACGACCTTCGCTTCGTTCGTGCCGAACAGGGTCGAGCGCTTGACCTTGGCGATCTGCAGCTTGAAGCTGCCGGGGCCGCCGGCGATCAGCCGGATCTTCTTGATCGTGCCGGTCCTCGGGGCGAGCTCGCCGCCGTCGGGGCGGCCGTAGGCTTCGTTCTGCACCATCGTGCAGGGGCCGGGTGCTTCCTGGCTGCACTTGAGGCCGGGGAGCGAGTTGGACGGCTGCACGGTCGGGTTCAGCTTGGAGCCGAACTTGACCGGCACGGCCATGGCGGTGGCGGGGACGAGAGTGAGGGCGAGTACTGCGATTGCGGCAAAGACGAGCTTCTTCATTTCAGTTCCTCCTGGGTCTTGGTTGGTCGACTTGATGTCGTGGACCCAGATTCGCCCGGATCGGCCCCCGCTCCCAGGGACCCCAGGGGTGAACCTCCTCACCCCTCCTTACAGCTCGCGTCTGTTGACGATCCCCGTCTGCAGGGCGCGTTCGGCGAGCCCGACCCGCTTCTGGTTCTGCGGTAGATCGCCGACCTCGAGCTTCTCGAACAGCGCCCGCATGTGGGTCTTGACCGCGTCGACGCTGAGGTGGAGCTCTTCGCCGATCTGCTGGTTGGTCGCCGGGGTCGCAAACGAGTCGCCGTCCTTATATGGACGGCAGAGGGCGAGCAGGACCTTGCGCTGGGCCGGGGAGACCGACGCCGCCCCCGGCACCTCGCCGGCGATCGCGGTCGCCTCCGGCGCGTCCTCGCCGGGCCGCCGGTAGACGACCAGGGTGCGCCCGAAGCGCAGCGAGTCGCCGTCGCGCAGGTGGCGCCGGCCGTGGACCCGCTCCTCGTTGACGAAGGAGCCGTTGCGCGAGAGGCCGTCGTCGACCAGCGTGCACTCGCCGCGCACCACCTCGATCTGCGCGTGCAGGGCCGAGACCTCCTCGTCCCACTCGAGCCGAACGTCGGCCGAGCCGGCGCGGCCGACCCAGAGCTCGGCGTTCGCATCGAGCGCCACAATCGCCTGCTCGCCGCCGCCGTCGCGGAAGACGAGGAAGGGCCGCCCCGCCCGTTCGGCCTCGATCTGGGCCTTCAGCTCGGGCGCGCTGACGCTCGGTCGCTCCATCGATTCCGGATCCTAGGGGGTGAAAAGCGTGCCATCTCGGCACGGCTCAGGCACAATCTTTAGTCCTGCAAGCCAATTTGGACGAATGTGTGATTCAGAAATTGCGCTTTCGTCTTCACACTGCATCGATGGCGACGGACATACAGGAATTCTTTTTCAACTGGTACCCGGTCTTCGGGGTCATTTTCATGGCGATGCTGCTCTTCGTCTTCCTCAAAATGATGCGGGGGATGATGGGGACGACCAAGCCGGAGACGGTGAAGGCGTCCCGCACCGAGCCGGTCCTCTGGGAAGAGGTTCAGGGGGTCGACGCCGCCAAAGCCGAGCTGATGGACGTCGCCGCCTGGCTGCGCGAACCGGAACGCTTTTCCGCCCTCGGCGCCCAGGCACCGCGCGGCGTCCTCCTCCACGGACCGCCCGGCACCGGCAAGACGATGCTGGCCCGCGCCGTCGCCGCCCAGGCCGGGGTCGACTTCTTCGCCGCCTCGGGCTCCAGCTTCGTCGAGATGTTCGTCGGCCGCGGTGCCGCCCGCATCCGCCGCCTCTTCAAGGAGGCGCGCAAGTCCGGCCGCGCCGTGATCTTCATCGACGAGCTCGACGCGATCGGCGGCTCGCGCAGCTCCGGCGGTGGCGACGGCGGCACCAGCGAGCGCGAGCAGGCGCTGAACCAGCTGCTGGTCGAGCTCGACGGGTTCGAGAAAGACCCGGGGATGGTGATCGTGATCGCCGCCTCCAACTACGTCGAGAAGCTCGACAAAGCGCTGCTGCGCCCGGGCCGCTTCGACCGCCTGGTCCTCGTCTCCCCGCCCGACCGGGAGGGCCGCGAGGCGATCCTTCGCAGCCACGCCAAGGACAAGCCGCTGGCCGCCGACCTCGACCTCGCCGACGTCGCCCGCAAGACCACCGGGATGACCGGCGCCCAGCTCGCCAACGCGCTCAACGAGGGCGCGATCATCGCCGGCCGCGCCGGCCGCTACTCGATGAGCCGCGAGGACCTCGACGAGGCGCTGCTGCGCCAGGCCGTCGGCTCGCAGCAGGCGCGCCGCCTCAACGCCAAGGAGCGGCGGATCGTCGCCTACCACGAGGCCGGCCACGCGCTCTGCCGCCGCCTGCTCGGGCTCGACCCGCCGGAGATTCTCAGCATCGTCCCGCGCGGCCCGGCGCTCGGCTTCGTCGCTCACTCGCCGCAGGAGGACAGCTACCTGAAGAGTCGCGAGGAACTGCTCGACGAGGTGGTGACCCTGCTGGGCGGCCGTGCCGCCGAGGAGGTCGTCCTGGGCGAGACCTACTCGGGCGCCGCCGACGACCTCAACCGGGTGCACCTGGTCTGCAAGCAGATGGTCGCCGAGTTCGGGATGGGGGTCGCCCACGACCACGACGGGCCGGCGCCGATCGCGCTGCCGACCGGCGACTACGCCGTCTCCGACCAGACCCGCCGCGAGGTCGACCAGGCGGCGATGACGCTGGCCCGCGAGGCCTACCGCCGGGCGCAGGCGCTGCTCTCCGCCAACCTCGAGGTGCTCGATCACCTGGCGGTGCTGGCGCTGGAGCGGGAGACGCTGACCCGCGAGGAGCTGGACGAGATCTTCGCCGCGCACGAGCTGCGCGGCCTGGTCGCCGCACCCGGCACCGGCGCGGCAATCGTGGCGATGAGCCGCGAGACGCCGACCAGATAGCCGCTTGACCGACCCGTCCTGGCCAGGTGGCCAGTCTTGCCGCTACCCTCTGGCCAGACGGCCAGTGAGCGACCAGCATTACTTCCCGCCCGGCAGGTCGATGGCGCGCCGTGTCCACGGTGAGCGCTCGGTCGGCCTGCTTTACGGCCAGCGGGCGCTGCTGATCGGGGCGCTGGAACCGCTGACCTATACCGGCACGATGGCCTCGACCGGCGCCGGCGACTATCCCTTCACCCGCCTCGCCCGCACCGCGAAGATCCAGGAGACCGTCTTTCTCGGCACCAAGACCGAGGCCGACAAGGCGCTCGCCGCCGTTCACCGCCTGCACGAGCGGATCAAAGGGGAGCTGCCGGAGGCCGCCGGCGCCCATGCCGCCGGCGCCGCCTACTCGGCCTTCGACCCGGAGCTGATGCTCTGGACCCTGGCGGTGATCGCCGACTCCGGCCGGGCGATGTACGAGACGATGGTCCGCCGGCTCAGCCCGCAGGAGCGCGAAGCGCTCTGGCAGGACTACGTCTTCTTCGGCGAGCTCTTCGGCCTGCCTCGCGACGCGGTGCCCGCCACCGCGGTCGAGTTCGACGCCTGGTTCGCGGGCAAACTCGCCTCTCCCGACCTGCACGCCACTCCGCACGCGATGGAGATGGCGCCGCTCGTCGCCTTTCGCCAGCCGGTGCCGCTGCCGGCCCGGCTCAACCTCGAGACCCAGAACCTGATCGTCAAGGGCACGACCCCGGCGCGGGTGCGCGAGATCTTCGGCATCCGCTGGACCGCCGCCCACGAGCGAGCATTCCGCTCGGTCACCGCCACCCACCGCGGCGCCCGCCACGCGATGCCGCGGCAGATGCGCCGCGGCCGCAACGACTACTTCTTCAACGTCGTCACCCAGCGCGAGAAGCGCCGCGGCGGAACCCGCAACCCGCTTTCGCGGGCCGCCTGACCGGCCGCCTCTTCGGGCAGACTCCCGCCCATGCTCGAGCTGCTCGCCGTCGCGGCGGCCGGCGCCGCGGCGGGGGCGGCGAACTCCGTCGCCGGCGGTGGCGCGCTGATCACCTTCCCGACCATGGTCGCCCTCGGGCTGCCGCCGCTCTCGGCCAACGTCACCAACACGGTCGGGATCGTCCCGGCCTCGGTCGGCGGCGCCCTCGGCTACGCCGACCTGCTGCGCGAGCAGGGTGAGCGCTTCGCCCGTCTCCTGCCGCCGCTGCTGCTCGGCGCCGCCGCCGGCTCGGCCGCGCTGCTGCTCACCTCCGAAGCGACCTTCGAGGCGATCGTCCCGGTCCTGATCGCCGCCTCCTGCCTGCTGCTCCTGCTTCAGCCGCGCCTGGTCTCCCACATCTCACACGCGGGCAACGAGCGCTCGCCCTACCTCTTCGCGGGCATCGCCTTCTGCGGCGCCTACCAGGCCTACTTCGGCTCGGCCGTCAGCATCCTCGTCCTCGCGATCCTCGCCCTCTTCGTCGCCGACACCATCCAGCACCTGAACGGGATGAAGATCGTCATAGCCGGCTGCTCCAACCTCCTCGCCGCCGTCATCTACGCCTTCCTCGCCCCGGTCGAGTGGAGCTACGTGGCCGTGCTGATGGTCTTTTCGCTGCTCGGCGGCCGGGTCGGCGCCCACTACGCGCGCCGCATCCCCGCCGACCCGCTGCGGATCTCGATCGCGGTCGTCGGCCTGGTGGTCGCCGCGGTGCTCGCGGTCGAGGCCTTCGGCTGAACCGGCAACCTCGGCATGGGCGGTACTGGGCTCGAACCAGTGACCTTTCGGGTGTAAACCGAATGCTCTCCCAACTGAGCTAACCGCCCGCGGGTAACCATTATTGCCCGACGGCGCCGCAGGTTGAACTCCAGGCGGTTGCGAGCCGTATGCGGGGACATGACGACTCCGATGCAGCGACCGAGGTTCTGGGTTCCCACCGTGGCGGCAGCGCTCATGCTCTTCGCCCTGGCCGTCGCCGACAGGGGCGTCGCCGAGCCCGTCGCCGGCGCCAGCGCGGCGAAAACCGTCTCGATCGTCAACTTCGCCTTCAAGCCGGGCACGCTGACGGTCAAGCGCGGCGCCCGGGTCGCCTTCGCCAACACCGCCAACACCGCACACACGGCGACCAAGGGCGACAGCTTCGACACCAAGCGGATCGAACCCGGGAAGACGAAGACGGTCCAGTTCAACCAGCGCGGCACCTTCGCCTACCACTGCAAGATCCACCCCTTCATGAAGGGCAAGGTCGTCGTCGAATAGCCTCGGCGGGGATGGACGTCCCCACCCTCTGGCGGGCGGCGCTGCTGCAGCTGGCGGCGGTGGCGCTGCTGGCGATCGGGCTGTTCGCTCTCTGGTGCGCGCGGCTACGGGACCAGCAGCTTGACGCCGACCTCGGTGCCGGCCGGTAGTTCCCGACCGGCCCGGCGGAACTGCTTGACGACCCGGGCCCCGCGCGAGCGCTCGCCGCGCACCGCGCCGAGCGTGCAGTGCGAGCGCCGCAGCTGCCGGCGGCTGGCCTTGAGGGTCAAGCCGGAGAGGTGCGGGACTTTGCAGACATCCGGGACGGGTGGCGCGGTCGCCTGTTCGGTCGGCGGCGGACCCACGACGGTGTGCTGCTGGAAGCCGCCCTCCCATCCCGCCCCGGCGATCACCGGGTAGTCGAACGGGGCGCCGCCGGCGGCGGCATTGCCGGCGTGATGGTGAACGGTGAGGGTGATGACGTTCGGCTGGGTGACGGTGAGGGTGGTCGGTACGTTCACGCCGTCGGCGGCATGGGCGAGGCCCGCCGTGATCGTGAAAACGAGATGTTCGTCGGGACCGGTGTAGTAGACCCCGGCATGGGTGTCGTCGATCGCGCGCAGTTCTTGTTCCTCATCCAATTTCACTGCCCAGGAGAATTCCTCCGGGCCGTCGGGCCCCTGGATGTTCGGGAAGCTCATCGTGCCGTCGAATGGCGGAAGCGGTTCGGCAGCAGCCCCGACTGCCAGCCCAAGGCTGCACACAACAACCACCATCAACACACTCAGTCCACGCCGCATCACTCCACCACCGTCAGCTCTCTGATCGCCTCGTCCCTGTCGGCGAAGACGATACCCGCCTCGGTCAGGCCGGCGACGGTGAAGATCCGCAGCACCTGCTCCGAGCAGCCGTAGAGGGCGAGGCGGCCGCCTTCGCCTTCGAGCTGGCGGCGGACCTGGAGGAAGAGGGCGATGCCGGTCGAGTCGACGAACTCGCAGCGCTCGAGGCCGACGAGGACGGCGTCGTTCTCGCGCGCGACCCGCTGCAGCACCGCCTGCAGGCGCTCAATGCTCCAGAGGTCGAGCTCGCCCTCCAGCTGCAGCTCGCAGCGATCTGTGCCGAGGTCGCGCTCGGCGATCTGCAGGATCTGGCCCCCCGCCATGCTCGTCATTTTCACAGGGTCGCGACCCCGGCCTAACGAGACCTAAGTCGCACCACGACGTGTTCATCCTCGAGCGAGACGACCGCCTCCCAGGGAATGGCGAACATCGCTAGCCGGAGAGGTCGCTGACGATCACGGCGGCCGGCCGGACGTCGCCGATGCGCGCGACCGTCTCCCCCGCGTAGAGCGCGCCGGCGTCGACCAGCGTCGCCGGCCCTTCATCGGTCGGCCCGGCCGGGGTGAGCAGGCGGCTCCCCGGGCGCTGCCGCCGCATCATCCCCAGCTGCAGCGACGGCGGCGTATAGCGGGCGCCGGGAGCGAGGAGGTGATTGAAGGCGCGGTTCGCCCGCGGCGCCCGAACCAACCGGCGTTCGTCCTTTCCTGGGGATATGCCCGGGAAAGGACGAACGCCGCCGAGCCAGCGCTCCGTCGCGGCGTTGGGGATCACCCGGTGCGGCGCTGGCCAGGCGGCTCCGAAGAGGTCGGTGAGGATCGTCTCGCTCGCGTCCACCAGGCGCTGCCGGTAGACGGGGTGGGCGCGGCTCTCCTCGGCGAGGAGGAAGCGGGTGCCGGCCACTGCCGCGGTCGCGCCCGCCTCCAGCGCCGCGCGCACGTCGCCCCGCTCGGCGATGCCGCCGGCGAGCAGCAGCGGGTACTCGGGCGGCAGGGCGGCTCGGACCTGCTCGAGCAGCTCGAGCGCCGGGACGGTGCCGCGGACGTGACCGCCGGCCTCGACGCCTTGAACGATCACCGCGTCGGCGCCCGCCGCCCGCGCCTCGCGCGCCTCGGCGACCGAGCCGCACTGGTGCAGCCAAACGCCGGAGGTGCGCCGCCGTGGCCTCCCCCAGAAGGTGACGACGACGTCCGCTCCGGCAGCCGCCTCGAACCAGTCCCGCCGCGCGAACGGCAGTAGCAGGTTGACCGCCAGCGGCCGCCCGGTCAGCGCCCGCGCCGCCGCCAGCTCGCGGCGGATCGCCTCCGCCCCGCTGACCGCGATCGTCCCCAGGCCGCCCGCATCGGAGACCGCGGCCGCCAGCTCGTGCCGGCTGAGCCCGCCGCCCATCCCGGCCTGGACGACGGGCAGCTCAACCCCGAGGCGCTCGAGCAGGGACGGCATCCGGCCAGGCTAGCCGGAGACGTCGGCCTCGGCCCAGACCGCGAGCACCAGCCGCAGCCACTCCGCCTCGACGCCGAGGGTCCAGCCGTAGCCCTCGCTCGGGGCCTGCGACTGGTCCCCCTGCCGGACCGGTCGCAGGATGTCGCCCCTGGCCAGCGTCTTCAGGTGGTAAGCCACCTGACCGACCCGCTGGCCCGTCGCTTCGGCGAGCTCCTTCGCGGAGGCGCACTCGACCGATCCGTCGAGATAGGCGAAGAGGATCCGCCTCCGCAGGGGGTGATTGACGGCGCTGATCAGCTCTGAAGCGGTGGGCGGCATAGATGACCGGAGCGGACAGCGCTCAGCCAGGTTCCGGCGCTCAAGATCTTAAGGCATAAATACCCTAACACTGGAGTCTTTTAATAGAGAGGCTCCCGGGAGCGATGCCGCCCCCGCGCCGCAGCAAACCCCGCTCGCCCGAGCATGCAGCGCTCGGCGACGCCCTCCGCCACCTCCGCCGCGAGGCCGGCCTGAGCCAGGAGCAACTCGCCGAGGGCGCGGGCACCGACCTGACCCAGGTGGGCGGCATCGAGCGCGGCGTGCGCAATCCCAGCTACACGACCCTCCTGCGCCTCGCCGGCGCGCTGGGGACGAGCGTCGGCGAGCTGACCACGCTCGCAGACGACCTGCGCGGTTAGAAACCGGCCAAGTAGGGCGCGCGCGCCGCTACTCGTCGAGCCGCAGCGCGATCTCGAGGTCGGCCTCCGCGCCCTTGATCGGCCGGCCGAGCAGCTCCTCGATCGCGCCGATGCGATTGCGCACCGTGCGCCGGTCGACTCCCAGCGCCGCCGCGGGCGAGGAGACGTTGCGCTCCGCCGCGAAGTAGCGCGCAGGGTCTCGCGGTCGGTGCCCGGCGGGCGCTACTCGCAGCTCCGCCAGAAGACGTTGAGCGAGGCGACTCGATTCCCACGGGTGTGGGCGATGACGCCGGCGCTGAGCGTCGTGGAGCAATCCGTGCGGTGCAGCTCCAGCGCGTAGCCGGTGACACCGCAGCCCAGAGTGCCGGGACGGCAGCGGCGCACGGCGGCGCGGCGGGCGCTGGAACGCGAGCCGCCGGGATGAACGCCGGAAGCGGTGTGCCAGCGAGGGTCGGTGAGCCGGGCTTCGATGAAGGTTCCTTCGCCGCACGCGTCGAGCTGGTCCCCGAACGCGACGAGCGTCGCCACCACGCCGATGTCGGGCCACCGCTGAACGCACGTCCGTTCGTCTGGATATTCGCTGCTGTCCGGAGGACCAAAGGCTCGCCGGAGCGCCGCGGCCGAATGCGCGGACTCCTTGAAGGCGCCGAATCCGGAGCGGCGACCGGTGGGGACGAAGAAGGTTCCGGAGCCCCGCCGTGACTCCACCCGCGCCGGGAAGCGGTATTCGGGCAGGACGACCGCCGGCTGACCCGGTCTGAAGAGGTTCGACACCCACGAGTGGCCGTTCTCCGAGATACGCAACTTCGTGTAGTAGAGCCGACGCTGACCGGAGTGGCCGACGGCGGGACGCGGGGCGAAGACGGTGACCCTCACCCGATGCCGCTGAAAGCCGTTGTTGTCCATGTCGTGGTTGTCGACGCGCAGGGCGCGGGCGTGCGCGCGGGAGCTCCCCCAGCCGCTCCAGCGGATCCTCACCATGTTGACGGTGGAGAGGGTGCTGCCGTTCTCGCTCCAGTAGCAGGCACTCGGGTGGCTGCGGTACTGGATCTTGCCGTCGTAGTAGTCACCGTAGGAGTAGACCGGCGGGTAACCGCAGGACATCAGGTAGCGCGGGGCGGCCGCGGCGAAGCGGCCGGCGCGCTGCGGCGCAAATTCACACGGCCCTCCTGGCACGTGCCAGTTACTCGACTGGTCGCCGGCCGGCTCCCCGAACGGGTTCCCCTCCGGATAGGTGACGGTCAGGCGAGCCTTGGAGAAGTACCAGCCGCTGCGCCCGGTACGGCATCGCCTCGGCTTCGTGAGCACGATTCGGGCCGGGTACCTGGCAGTGTCAGTGGGGTCATAGCAACCGCAGTCCTGCACCAGGGCGGTGCCGGTTCCGAACGCCCTGTGCCCGCCGTATCGAACCCACTCGATTGCCTCGATCGTCGGGCTGCCGGAGGTACAACCAGCGCTCCAGTAGTCGGGCTTGTAGGACAGGTAGCCGAGGCTGCCGCAGTTCGCGACGAGCACGGACCTTTGCGCCGCCGCCGGCATGGCGCCCGAAACCGCGAGCCCGACCGCGAGCAGTACCGCGCAGGCGGTGAGGCGCCTCAGTGGACTCCAGCTCCGCATCGAGAGCAACCTATATGAAACGCCTTTTTCATTGTGGTTTTTCGAGGTCGGTGTGTGACAACTGTCGTGGTCGCCGCGCCGATGCGCCGCGCCTCGTGGCGACCGTCGCCAAATCCAGCCCGGTCTCTCGCGGCCAGGCTATTTACGGTCGGGCCTTCCTCCCCGCCTACGACGTCCTCGTCTACGGCTTCAACAGTCCCTACCTCTGGCGCTTGCCCCCTGCCCCGGCTCGTCGCCCACTACGGCGCCCACCTCAGCCCGAGTCGTGACCGCCTAAGCACCCGCCTAGACCTATCTGGCCACATTGGAGTAGAATGTAGCCACTATGGAGAAGGCGACGGTGGGCATCCGCGAACTCAAGGACAAGGCCAGCTCGATCATCGACCGGGTCGAGGAGGGTGAGGCGATCACGGTGACGAAGCATGGCCGTGCCGTAGCCAGGATCGTTTCCACTACGACGCCGCCTCATCTCGCAGCGCTGATCGCCGACGGCTCCGTCCGCCCGAGCGAAGGCCCTCGCCACCTGCCGAAACCCGCAAAGCTCAAAGGCACGGGCATGAGCGCTGCGGACTACGTCTCCGAGGGACGGCGCTGAACCTCTATCTCGATACCAGCGCCATGATCAAGCTGCTGGTCGATGAGCCGGGAACGGAGGAGGCGCAGGGTGCCTATAACGAGGCCATCGGCGTCCGAACCACCGCGATCGCGCACGTAGAGGCGACCGCTGCCCTGAGCAGGATGCGCAAGGGAGGGCGGCTGACCCCAACCCAGCTCCGCCGCGCAATCGACGATCTGGACAGTCTTTGGCGGGGAGTCGACAGCCACGCGGTCGACGCTGGGCTACTCGCGAAAGCCGCCGAGAGCGCCCGCGCTCATTCGCTGCGCGCTTACGACTCGGTTCACCTTGCGGGGGCCCTCTCCTTCGCCGCCGGCGAAGAGCTCGAGTTCGCCTGCTGGGACAAGGAGCTGCGCGATGCTGCGAAGAAACACGGCTTCGCGTTGATTCCACAGCGGCTCTGAGCAGTCGACCGCCCCGCCTCCTCCAGCCTCTCCCCAGCCGCATCCCTGACGCCGGTCGTTTCCGCCGGCCGAGCCGCAGGGTAGTGACGGCATGTGCCGATTCGCGTCGCCTCCGTCCCAGCCGACCATCCCTACGTCCGCCACCTCGGGCGGCCGGGCGGCGGCGAGATCGAGCGGCTCGAAGACTGGCGGGCGCCGGGACAGCGCGGCTGGTGGCCGCCGCGGATGCTGGAGCCGGACTGGGTGGAGGAGAACGCGGAGGCGTTCGACGTCTTCCACGTCCAGTTCGGCTTCGACGGCCGCCACCCCGAACAGCTGACAGAGCTCTGCGACCTCCTGCGGGGCCTGCGCAAGCCGCTCGTCTACACCGTGCACGACCTGCGCAACCCCAACCACGAGACGCCACGGCTGCACGCCGAGCAGATGGAGGTCCTGATCGAGGCGGCCGACGCGCTGGTCACCCTGACCGGCGAAGCGAGCGAGCTGATCGAGGCCCGCTACGACCGCCGCGCCGTCGTCATCCCCCACCCACACGTCGTGCCGCTCGACCGCCTCGAAGCGCTGCCGGCGCGGGCAGAGCGCGAGGCGGGACCGCCGCGGGTCGGGATCCACCTCAAGAGCCTGCGGGCCAACATGCTCGGGGTCGAGCTGGTGGAAGCCCTATCGCCGCTGGCGGCGGAGCCCGCTCGCCGGATCCGCCTGCAGGTGAACGTCCACGAGGAGATCTGGGACCCGCAGGCGCCCGGCTTCCGCGCCGACCTGCGCTGCCTGCTGGAGCGACAGCGAGACCGGGGGTCCGTCGACCTCCGCATCCACCCCTACTTCGGCGACGACGAGCTCTACGACTACCTGCACTCGCTCGACGTCACCGTGCTGCCCTACCGATTCGGCACCCACTCCGGCTGGCTCGAGGCCTGCCGGGACCTCGGCACCGCGGTGGTGGCGCCGAGCTGCGGCTGCTATCGCGGCCAGGGCGCCACGACGATCTACCGGCTCGACGAGCGGCACGGGCTGGACGCGGCGAGCCTGCGCGACGCGGTCCTTTTCGCCGCGTCCGAGCTGCCCGCGCCCCTTGGGGCGGAGTACCGCCGCCGCCTGCGCGAGCAGATCGCCGCCGCCCACCTCACCCTCTACGAGGGCCTCCTCGAAGACCCGCGGGCGGCCCCCGTCGCGGCGGGCGAGCGGGTTCGATGAGGGTCAGCGTCCTCACCCTCGTCCGCGACCGGCTGCCACATCTCGCCGGACTGGTTCGCGGCCTGCGGTCCTCGCGGGTGCAGCCGGCCGAGCTGCTCGTCGCCTGGATGGGGGGCGAGGACCCCCACCCCGTCCTCCCCACCGGTCCCGATCTCCCCACCCGTGTGATTCCCGTCGAGAGCAAGGAGATGCCGCTGGCGCGAGCGCGAAACGAACTGGCCCGCGCCGCCCGGGGGGAGTGCCTCGTCTTCCTCGACGTCGACTGCATCCCCGGCCGCGACCTGGTCGGAGCCTTCGCCGCGGCGCTGGCGGAACACGACGCGATCGCCGTCGGACGCACCCTCTACCTCCCGCCGGGGGCCAAGGGCGGGGAAGCGGATCTCCTCCGCATCGCCGAGGCGCATCCCGACCGCGAGCGCCTCTTCGGCCCGCAGCCGCGCGTCGACCGCCGCCACGAGCTCTTCTGGTCGCTCAACTTCGCGGTGCGGCGCGCCTGCTTCCTCGAGCGGATCGGCGGCTTCGACGAGGGCTACGCCGGTTACGGGATCGAGGACACCGACTTCGCCTTCCGGGCGCGCGAGAAGGACGTGCCGCTGGCCTGGGTCCGGGCGGCGACCGCCTTCCACCAGCACCATCCGCCGACCCGCCAGCGCCCGGACGGGATCCCGGCCCTGGTCCGCAACGCGAAGCGCTTTCAGCGCCGCTGGGGGGCGTGGCCGGCAAGGGGCTGGCTCGACGAGCTCTCCGAGCGCGGGCTGATCCGCTGGGACGAGCGCGAGAACGTGCTGGAGCCGGCCAGCCTGGTCGAGGCGGCGAGCTCCGCCAGCCACTCCGCCGCCCGCTGAGCGCCGTCCCCGTCCGCCCACCGCGCCAGCCGCTCGCGCCGCGCCAGCGCTGCCTCGAGGATCGCCGGCCAGTTGTCGGGCGAGGAGCCCTGGCCGAGCACGACCGCCGCCTCGTTCACCCGCAGGTCCTCGCCCCGCGCCAGCTGCTCGCCGAAAGGCCGCTCCTCGGGTATGCAGACCAGCCCACACCGCGCGAAGGCGGCCTCGGCGACGACGTTGGCCCCGCCGGCGCCGAAGACCGCCGCCGCGGAGGCAAGCAGCTCCAGGTCCACCGCCGCGGGGTCGACGGCGACCAGGTTGGGTGGTCCCTCGAGCGGCCGGTCGGTCGCCGCCACCACCTGCCAGTCCGGCGCCGCGCGGGCGACCTCGGCCGCCCGCCGCGCGGGCCGGTCGCCGATCGCCAGGAGCCGCTTCGCCCGCGGCTCGAGCGGTGGGCGCCGGCCACCGTCGAACCGGGTGATCGTGCCGCTGTGGAAGCTGCGGTCGAGGACCCAGGCCGGCGTCCCCTCCGGCTCCAGCCAGTCCGGATAGGGGGAGAGCAGCCCGGCCGCCCAGGAATAGGCGAGCCGGTGCGCGGGGTCGTCGCGGCGGCCGGACTGGCGCACGTAGACGACCGGGGTGCCGCAGAGCCGGGCCAGCGCGGCGACCTCGACGGAGACGTCGACGACGAGGAGGTCCGGCGCCTCGGCGGCGATCCAGCGAGCGACGATCGCCATCCGCTCGCGCAGGCCGGGAGAGTGCAGCGGGGCGAAGTGCAGGTCGGGCGGGGCGGCGGCGACCCCGTCGTCCTCGAGCGGCAGGGAGACGACCTGCCCCGCCTCCCGCAGCCGGCCCGGTGGCAGAGAGCTGAGGAACGTCACCTCTCCCGGGAAGGCGCCGGCGATCGCGCCGGCGCGGCTGGCGTGCCCGTTGCCGTGGTGGTGGACGTAGTAGCCGATCCGCGGCCGGCGGCTCATCGCAGCAGGCCGCGGTAGGCCTCGACGTAGCGGTCGGTCATCGCCTCGAGGGAGAAGCTGCTCTCGGCCCACGCGCGGCAGAAGGCCGGGTCCTTTTCCATCGCCGCCGGGATCCGCGCGGCGAGGTCCTCGACGTCGTCGGGGCGGGCGAGGGCGCCGCTGCCGGGGTCGATCACCTCCGGCAGCGCGCCGCGCGCGAAGGCGGCCACCGGCGTGCCGCAGGCCAGCGCCTCGATCGCGACCAGGCCGAAGGGCTCCTCCCAGCACGGCGTGACCAGGGCGACCGAAGCGGCGCCGACCAGCCGCGCCAGCTCGGCGGAGTCGAGGTGCCCGTGGTAGGTCACCTCCGGCCCCGCGTCGCGCATGCACTCGCGGAAGTAGTCGCGGTCGCCGACCGGGCCGGCCAGTGCGAGCCGGACGCCCGCCCGGCGGGCGGCGGCGATTGCCAGGTGGGTCCCCTTCTCCGGCACGATGCGGCCGCTCCAGACGGCGGTTAGCTCTCGCGGCCCGGCCGCGAATCTCCAGCTCTCGAGGTCGACCCCGTTGTAGATGACCTGGCAGGGCTCGCAGACGTGCCTCCAGGCGGCGGCGTTGGCGCGGGAGACCGAGACCCAGCGCGGGCTGCCGGCTCCCGAGCGGCAGCGGATCGCGCTCTCGAGCCAGGGCGTCGGCGGCGAGTGAAGGGTCATCAGCATCGGCGTCCGCACCGCGCCGGCCATCGCCACCGGCAGGTAGTGGAGGCAGTTGTTGTGGACGACGTCGTAGTCGAGCGAGTCGAGGCTCAGCATCAGAGAGAGGTAGGCGTGGTGCTCGGCCATGAACCGCTCCGCCGGCATGCTCACGTCGCTGCGGGCGGCGGGCGAGAGCCGCAGCTGGCCACCCCGGACGACGGAAGCGGATTCGGGGCCGTCGCGGTCGGCGGCGTGGACGGTGACTTCGTGGCCGCGTTCGCGCAGGTTCCTCGCCAGCGCCGCGGTGTGCGCCTCCATGCCGCCGGCGAAGGGCTCCTCGACGGTCTGGGTGGCAGATGCGATCAACCCGATCCGCAATGGCTCGCTCCAAAAAAGGCTCGGCGCCGTTCGGCGCATTTCGTGCCGGACCCATCGCGCCGTCTGACCGGCGGAAGTGAGCGGTGCTGCTGAGGCGACCGAGGAAGTCGCGGGCTCGCGCCTGCCTCCGTCTGCTTGGGAGCTACCCCCGAGGCGCAGGGCAAAAACCGCCGCCCTCAGGTCAGATCGCCGAGATTCCCCCCGGCCGAATTGGGTAGACGAAATTAACCATGGAGAATCTGACTCCGGGCGAGCCGGGCGAGCGCGCCAGCGGCTCGATAGTCGCTCAGATCTCCCGCGAGGTGGTCCGGATCCATGCTCGCTACTACGGCCGCGGACCGACCAAGGCGAAAGCGGTCTGGCGCCACGGCGTGGTCGTCGTGATCCTCGAGGAGATCTTCACCAAAGCCGAGGAGCTCCTAGTCAAATCCGGCCAGTTCGACCAGGTCCGCTCCCACCGCCAAGCCTTCCAGGACCAAGTCGAACCCCTCTTCTGCGAGGTAGTCGAAAAGGCCATCGGCCACCCCGTCCGCGCCTTCCTGAGCCAGGTCACCAAGGAGGGCGTAGCAGCAGAGGTCTTCGTTCTCGACGTCTCCCGCGACGAAGGGAAAGACGGCGGGGCCGAAGTGGGCTAGCGCGCCGTCAAATCGGCTGCGCCCTGTTCCCATTTGAGGACGCGGATCTCCTGGGCTCGGGCGGTGCCGTAGGCGGCGAGATGCGCACAGACAGTGCCTCGTCGAGGTGTTCGAGCAGGATGTCGACGATCTGGGGATCGAATTGGCTGCCCCTGCCCCGCTTGATGATCTTGACGGTCTCTTCAACGGTGAATGCCGGCCGATAGGGCCGCTTGCTGAGTAACGCATCGAAGACGTCGGCAACGGCGGTGATCCTCCCCTCGAGGGGGATCTTCTCGCCGGCAAGCCCTTGTGGGTATCCGCCGCCGTCGTAGCGCTCGTGGTGGCTTAGCGCGATGGCCGCCGCGACGCGGAGCAGATCGCTCTCGGAGTCGGCGAGAATCTCGTGGCCCACCGTCGCATGGTGTTTCATCTCCTCCCGCTCCTCGCGCGTCAGCGGGCCGGGCTTGCGAAGGATCTCGCCTGGAATCGCGATCTTTCCCACATCGTGCATCGGGGCTGCCACCCGCAGTAGATGAACCCGTTCGGCATCGAGGCCGAGGTGACCCCCCAGGAAGGACGCGACCCTGGCCATTCGGTCGACATGCATCCCGGTGGAAAGATCGTGGAACTCGATTGCCCTGGTAAGCCGTTCAACCGTCTCCTGACGCGAGAGCCGCAGCTCATCGATCGCCTGCTTCTGCGTAGCTGCCAGCTCGTCACGCAAGCGCAGGGCGTCTTTCTGGGCAGTGACATCGGTGGAGATACCGCAGACCGCGGTGGCCCGCCCGTCCTCGTCGAAGAGGGGGAATTTGACCGTCTGGAAAGTCCGCTCGACCCCCCCGATCCCAAGCGTTTCTTCCGCTTCGTAGGTCGTGCCCTCCTCGAGGATCCGGCGATCGACGGCGCGGGTGTGGGGTAGTGCCTCAGGGGCCATGATCGCCTCGTCGGTCTTGCCAAGCAGATGACCCCTCTCCTGTCCTGCCAGGTCGTCGGCCTGCGCATTGGCGAAAACGTAGCGGTACTCGTCATCCTTGACGTAGACAGGCATCGGCGCCATGTCGATGATCGTCTGACGCCGATCTTCGAGATTGAGCCTGTGTGCGCTCTCGAAGTTTTCGAGTTCGCGGCGTCGCAGGGCATTCATCACCGTGATCAGCAGCTGCCCCGGCCAGAAGGGCTTGACCAGGAATCCGTGAACACCATGGCCACCGAGGCCAAACGCTTTTTGGGCCACCCCGGGATCGTCTTCGTCGGTAACCAGGACGACGGCGATCTCCGGATGTTCTTCGGTGATTTCTTCGGCCAGAGCGAACCCGGACCCGCCCAGCATCTGGACGTCGCACAGGGCGAGTTGGAAGGAGGTGGTGGCGAGCTTCTGGTGGGCTTGGGCAACGCTGCCGGCGAATTCGCATCGATACCGCTTTCCCAGGGCTCGGTCGACCAACCGCAGCATCTCGGGTTGGTCGTCCGTTACCAGGATGCGTGCCAACCCCTGTCGCGCTCGAACCCCCGACCTTGTCCTCCCCCTTGGAGCCGTCTCAAACCGCTCGGGCGTCGAGCTGTTGGTGCCGGCTCTGCTTGCGTGTCCCACAAAACTCACCGGGTGCTGACTCCACCGGTCGGAATGGCCTAGTCGGACAACTCGTTGACCGGCTGGTTGGATAGACCGTAGGGAACTGGATACCACAATGCAAACCGATTTCGGTACACATTTGAGTTTCTTACCAGTAGCAACGCGTTTATACCTCTTAGTGATTAGCCCCTTTGGGGGATTTCTACAGCCCCTCACACATTCGGGGGATTGTGTCGCTCGGCTGTGACCCTAAAGGTATGACCCGGCAAGCGGTTCAGGCGACCAGTCACGCCTGCCGCCTGCCTTCGTTGATGGTCGCCCAGGCCCCCTAGGTCTTCATCCCCAGCCTGACCTGGGGGGCCTCGTCACCGCCCGATCCGGATGTCAGCTCCGGGATCGCCGGCGCGCCGACGATCTTGGTCAAGGATCTCGAGCGGACGCCGCGCGAGCGCCGCCGCCTCTACATCGACCTGCATCTGAAGCTGCATCGCCTCGGTCAAGCGCCAGCAGGGCCTTTTCCAGGGAACGATGGTTGCCCAAGGCGGCTTCAGCGTCTATCGGACGGCGGCGCTGCGCCAGGTGGGCGGCTGGCCGGACCGCATCGCTATCACCTGTTCATGTCGCCAGTCTCGGTGGCCGGCTACGCACAGGAGCTGTTCGGCGCCGCCCGCCGCTGGTAACGCGTCGGCGCCACCTAACCAAGCTTGACCGTGTTGCGGCCCGAGTTCTTGGCCTCGTAGAGAGCGCCATCTGCCCGCAGCAGCGCCCGCCGGACATCGTCCTCCAGCATGGCCACCCCGATGCTCGCGGTGACCGAGGCGTCGGAGCCGGCCTCCTGCACTCGCGCGCGCAGGCGCTCTGCCAGTGCCTGGGCCTCGCTCGAGTCGGTGCGGGGCAGGAGGGCGGCAAACTCGTCGCCACCGAAACGGGCGACGAAGTCCCCTTCGCGAAGCCCCCCGGCGATCGCTTGGGCCATCAAGGCGAGAATTCGATCTCCCGCCTCATGACCTTCGGAGTCGTTGACCGGCTTGAATCCGTCCAAATCGATCATCAATACCGCGAGCGGCTTGGCGTCCGAGAAGTCCCTCAGACGAGCCGCACGATCCTCGAACGCCCGGCGGTTGGGCAGCCCGCTGAGCGTGTCGGTGTAGGCGAGGTCCTTGTAGGTGTTCGCCTGGCGAGCCATGTCCCGAGCCAGATCGGCAGTCTCGGCGGCGATGCCCGAAAGGTGGCGCTCGACCGACTCGCCCTCCCGCCCCGATTCGCCGGGCGCCGCCGGATCGCCGTGCAACCGGGCACCCGCCCCAATAACTCGATCCGGAGGTGACTCTCTGGGCGCTGAGGAGTCCTTCGGCGGCGGAGTTCCGACATCAAGGGCAGCTTCGACCATTCCCAGCAACTGCTCGAGGTCCCGAACCAAGACCGCTCCGTCGTTCCTCTCCCGCGGTCCCACACCCTGGCCCCCGAAAAGAACGATCAGATTCGGATCGACGCGTTGGATCCCGGAGATAGCCCGGTCGAGCGCCTGGATCGAGCTCGGCATCGTCGCCGTAAGCCCAACCAGATCCGGCGAGCGAGATGCCACGGCCTGAAGAAGATCGTCGGTTGGGACATCGGCCCCGAGGAAGATCGTCTCGTAGCCCGCCAGCTCGACGACGTCGGCGGCCATGCGCAATCCGAGGGCGTGGTGCTCGCCCTCCACTCCCGCCAGCATTATCCGACCCGGCTTCACCTTGTGGCCGAGGCTGGGCCCGTAGACCCCGGCTATGACCTGGTGCGTAAGCGCGGTTGCGAGATGCTCGTCGGCAACCGAGATCTCCCCCTTCTCCCAAAGCTCGCCGATCCGCCACATCGCCGGGGCGATCACCCGCTGGTAGAGGCCCGCGACACCCATGCCCTCACCCAGCGCCTGCCTGGCCACACGCCCGGCACCACCGCCGTCGGCAACCGTCAGAGCGTCCTGATACGTCCGCGAAAGACGGCGAGTCGCCTTATCGACTTCCCGTCGTGCCAGGGCCTCGGTGTGCTCCTTTGAGGAGGTCACGTCACGTCACATCAGGCACGCTGATAGGTACATTTATAAACGTTACAGTATTTTAGTAAATGCGCTATATCGTCTAGAACCTGTCACATAAAGTACCGTTATTCAGCGCGTTATGGGCCACCCCAAGGAGGTAGTGTGGCTACGCCTGATCCGCCCGCTGACGGAGAAAGCTCGCAGGACTTTTTGAACGGCGACTCCGGGCCGCTCGCGGCGACGAGGCTGCGGACGGCGCTCGAGCGCTCCCAACATCCGATGCTGATCGCCGACGACCAGCGACGCTGGGTGACCGGGAACAGCGCCGCCTGCGACCTCTTGGGAATCGCCCGGGAGGAGCTCCCGTGGCGGACGATGGAGGACTTCACGGCTCCGAGCGAACGCAAACGCCTCGAAGAGCAGTGGGGGGCCTTCCTGGCCAGCGGCGGCGCGGAGGGGTGGTATCAGCTGTACGTCCCGGATCGGGGACCGGTGTCAGTGGAGTTCAGTGCAACTGCCAACGTCCTGCCGGCACGCCACCTGTCGGTCTTCATCCCGCCCGATGAGACCTCCGCCGAGCAGGCAAGGAGCGCCTTGGCCCATGAAACCCCCTGGGCGCCGGTCATGGTCGAGGGGAGCGGCAGACTTCAGCTCAGCGAGCGGGAACGCGAAGTCATGACCTTGGTCGCCTCCGGACTGCAGAGCGTTGAAATTGCGGAGCGCCTATTTCTCTCGCCGGAGACGGTCAAGTCTCACGTCCACAACGCGCTTGGCAAGCTCGGTGCACACACTCGGGCACATGCCGTGGCGATCGCACTGGTCACTGGGCAGATCACCTGGGAGGTCTAGGTGGACACCGTCGATGACAGCTTCTGACTAACCCCTTCGGGGGATATCTGCAACACCTCCTACGTCCGGGGGATTGCGCTACTCGGTCGGTGCAGTGATAGTCGGCAGAGATGAGAGGTACGGCGCAAAAGATCAGCATTACTTGTTTGGCGTTGCTTACCTCCTTGGTACTCGCAGCCGGTTCACAGGCTGCTACTTCGGTTGGTCTCGGGACGGCGAACAGCTTTGCCGTGCTGGCCGGAGCTGGGGTCACCAATACCGGACCCAGCGTGATCCACGGCGACCTCGGTACCTCTCCTAACCCGGCTATCACCGGCTTCGGGGGGGCGCCCAACGGAACGGTCAACGGGTCAACTCACCCGGCCGACGCCCTCGCCGCCCAGGCCCAGGCCGACCTGACCGCCGCCTACGACAACGCCGCCGGCCAGGGACCGGTCAACACGCTGGCCACCGAGCTCGGTGGCCAGACCCTGACCCCCGGCGTCTACAACTCCCAGTCGGGTACCTTCGGCATCACCGGAACGCTGACGCTCAACGGCCAGGGCGATCCGGATGCCGTCTTCATCTTCAAGACCGCAACGACCCTGATCAGCGCGTCCGCTTCCCAGGTGCTGATGATCAACGGCGCCCAGCCCTGCCATCTCTTCTGGCAGGTCGGCTCCTCGGCAACGCTCGGGACCGACTCCGTCTTCGCCGGAAACATCCTGGCGCTGGAATCGATTCAGCTGAACAGCGGTGTCACCGTTCTCGGCAGGCTGCTCGCCCGGAACGCCTCGGTCACGCTGATCAACGACGTCGTTACGCGCGCCGACTGCGCGGTTTCCGGCACCGGTGGTGGCGGAGGCGCCGGCGGCGGCGCGACCGGTGGTGGCGGTGGCAGTGGCGAAAGCGGCGGCGGCAAAGCGGGCGGTGGCGGCAAAGGCGGTGGAGCCGGCGGTGGCCCTGGAGGCGGCAGCGGCAGGCCGCACGTGCAGATCACCGGATTCCCCAACTACGGCGAAGGTAATGGCGGACCCCCGGGTCGTGGCGGGCGGTGCACCGACGGTGGATTCAGGGCCAAGTTCAGCATCCACAGCGAGGTTCGGATGCGCAAGGTCAGTGTCTACCTCGACGGGAAGCTGATCAAACGAAGCACCGCCAAACGTTTCTCGGTCTGGATCAGCGTCGTCGGACTGCGCGCCGGTCGCAACACGATCCGAGTGGTGGCCGTCGATCGCCGAGGCCGACGCGATGTCGCGAGCCGGAGCTTCCGCCGTTGTGGTCGGGCCGCCCCGAGCCCAGATTTCACGGGCTGAGTCGTGCTGGCCTTCGTCGTCCTGCTGGCGGCGCTCGTGCTCCCGGCGACCGCATCGGCCGCCGGCGTCCCCGGCACCGGCGGCAGCGTGCGCCTCTCGAACGAATGGACCTTCACGCGCTGGGCGCATCCGGTGCGAAGGGACCCGATCCGCTTCTTACCCACCCCCGACGCGCGGAAGATCGTGCGGACTCGCTTTCTCACCGAGGACGGGTTTCCCGAGGTCTATCCGATCCTGCGCAGCTGGAGGGATTCGGAGTGGCACACCTGGCTCGAGGTACGGATTCCGATGCGGCCAAACGGCCGAACGGGGTGGGTACGTCGCTCGGCCCTCGGGCCCTACTTCCGCGTGCGAACCGTGCTCGTCGTGGCGCGCAACAAGCTGCGCGCCACCCTCTATAGGCGTGGCCGGCCGATCTGGAGAGCCCCGGTCGGGATCGGCAAGCCGAGCACTCCCACGCCGGCGGGGCGCTTCTGGATCCGCGAGAAGTTCAGGACGTCCGACCCCGGCGGGCTCTACGGGCCGGTTGCATTTGGCAGCAGCGACTACTCCGTCCTCAGCGACTGGCCCGGTGGCGGGATCATCGGCATCCACGGCACCAGCGAACCCTCCCTGATTCCGGGTCGCCCATCACACGGCTGCATTCGCGCCCGAAACCGGGCCGTTCGTCGACTCTGGCGCCTGATGCCGATCGGTACGCCGCTACTCATCCGGTCGGGGGCGTGATGGTGGAGCGCGTTCTGATCCAGGACATGCACGTGTACTCGACCTTCTCGGGTGGTCAGAACACGATCGAGGAGAACGTCGCCGAAGCCGAGCGTGTCGGTTTGGAGGAGATCGTCTTCGCCGACCACGTGCGGTCCGACTCCACCTGGGTTCCTGCCTACGCCGCGGCGTTAAGGGAGTGCAGCGAGCAGACCCCGGTCGCCCTGCACTGCGCAGTGGAGACGAAGATCCTCGATATCTACGGTCGCCTCGACCTGCCCCCCGGTCCGATGGGGGTGGACGCGATGTATGTGGTCAGCCATCAGGCGCCGTCGCCCGACGGGCCGATGAATCCTCGCTCCACTTGCGAACGGATCGAAGCGGGGGAGCTCGATCCTCAGTTGATTCTCCGCTGGATGGTCAACGGAACGGCCGCCGCGCTCAACAGCCACGAGCACGTCGTGATCGCACATCTGTTCAGCGCCCTTCCTTCGCTCGGACTTGCGGAGAGTGATGTGCCGCCGGAGCTGATCGATTCGCTTGCAATCGCGGCGGCCGAATCCGATGCCCGGATCCTGGTGGACGAGCGTCGGAGATGTCCGACGGCGCGCACTCTGCGGCACTTTCTGCGACACGGCGTCCCAGTGCTTCTGGGCACCGGGAGCAAGACTCGCGAGACCATCGGCCGCTACGACTTTTGTGCCGGCGTCATTCACGAAATGCCCGAGCCTGCTTTGGCAAGGGCGAGTTGAGACAGAGGAGCAGCAGCCATGATCAATCGCCTCCGCAGGCCAGTAAGCCATCAGCGACGGCGGAGATGGCCAACGCCTTCGACCGTCGCCGCCGCTGCCGTCCTATTCGTCGCGCTCGGCGGAACGGCGGTCGCCGCCAACAGTCTGATCCACGCCGGGGACATCGCCCCGGGCGCAGTCACCAGCAAGGCCATAAGGAACGGTGGGGTCGAGCCCAGGGATCTGAGTGCCGGCACGAAGGCGCTGCTCCAATCCGGCGGAACTGTCACGGGTGTCAAGGGGGAGCCTGGTTCAGCCGGGGCCGCTGGCACGAATGGCGCCAATGGGGCTAACGGCGCCAACGGTCCGAACGGCGCCAATGGCGCTGATGGGACCGATGGTGCCGATGGAACCAACGGTGTCGCCGGCGCTAACGGGCCCAACGGCGCTAACGGCGTTGATGGGACCGATGGTGTCGACGGGACCGACGGCACGGACGGCATCGACGGCACGATCACGCCCCTCTCGGCCAAACAGGGCCTGACGGCGCTTCCCACCGGCAGCCCACCGACCACCGTCGTCGAACTCGCCGTTCCGGCAGGCGCCTACGTCGTGTTGGCAAAGACCCAGCTGTCCCACACGGGAGCCGGCGACAGCATCGATTGCACCCTGAAAGCAGGGGGAACCACCATCGACCAGATCGCGATGAAGACGCTTCCCGCTCTTGCCGCGATACCCGTGTCGATGCAGGCCGTCACCACTGCCGCCTCCCCAACCCAGTTGAGCGTCGAGTGCAAAGTGCAGGTAGCCAACGGAACGGCCAACTTCAGCAGCCTGATCGCGGTTCCGACCGCCTAGACCATGAAACCCCGCCACCCCATCGCCCAAGAGTGGACCTGCGACGACTGCGGGGTGAGGGCAAGTTGGCTCGACGGTCAGCCGGCCACCGAACCGAGCGGCTGGATCGATTCGGAGGAGGGACGCCTTTGCCTCGCCTGCAGGCGCAGTCGAGCCAGCGAGGCGGCGCTCGCCGGGGCCCCGGGGGGCATCTCCCGGGGCGATTACCGACAGATCCGCCGTACCGCCTTGATCGAATTCGAGGTGCGCCGCGCCCCGGAGCATCGCGACGGTCGCATCGCCTCAGACTGCGGCACGTCCCCGGTGGCGGTAGCCGCCGTGCGCCGCAAACTCAAAACGGCCGACGAAGTCAGTCAGTAGCCGGCACAACGAACGGCTGTTCGAGAGCCCCGCTCTCAAGGTCTCGGACCGGCAGCCCGAGACTAACCAAACACCAGAGCAGACCTTCTCGACTCAAGCACCCTCGTCGCAAGGCGAGTCCGCAGGGCCACGGGACTCCACCGGGAGTCAGCCGGGCCACCGAAAAGGACTGCCGCCACTCCGCTGGCCAGCAAGGGCGGTCGTGGCAGCCCCGGAATGTTCCGGAGGCTGCTCGCCAGAAGGAAGGACATGTATGTCCAACCGCAACAGGACCAAAACGGTCGCAGTTATCGGCGCCGTTGTCGCCGCGGTGGTCGCGGTCGCCGCATTCGCATATTGGAGTGGCTCGGGTTCCGGTACGGGTTCCGGCGACGTCGGCACCAGCAGCTCGGTCGCCCTGACCGGCACGGTTGCGCCGGGCAGCGCCCCGGGAACCAGCCAGTCGGTCAGCTTCACGGCCGCCAACGCAAGTGAATCGCCGATTCGGGTCAGCAATGTGCACCTCGTCGGCGTTGCCGTCGACGGTGCCCACGCCGCTTGCGAAACGGCCGACTTCACGATGGCCGACGTGACGGAGAACCATCAGGTTCCCGCCGAAGCAACTACCGAGGCGCTGCCGAACGACGGCTCGCTCGTGTACGCCAACACCTCGGTAAGCCAGGACGCCTGCAAGGGCGCGACCCTAACCCTGACCTTCTCGAGCTCCTAGGGATCGAGATGGCCATGACCAGTGAAAGCCGAGTGGGGCGGCGATTCCGTCGCCGTCCCCTCTGCCTGGCCGCGATCGGGCTCGTTATGGGCCTGGGAGCTGTCAGCGCACTCGCCACCGTCGTCCTGCAGGCGCGTCCCGCTGCTGGCTCGGCCATGGCTCTATCCATCCAAGCCGTACCCTCGAGCCGCACGGTGGCACCGGGCGCCACGGCGCGATATGCGCTGAACATCGCCAAAGCTCATGCCGCTGTGACGAGCCTCGGCGGCCTCACCACCCTCACCGTGGCCGGCGATGGTCTCCCCGCCGAAGCCAAAATCTCCTTCTCCCCCCAAAGGGGCGTCGCATCCCTTCAGCCGTCGCGCCCGAGGACGACCCTGTCGGTCACCACCGCCGCGGGCACGCCGCCCGGCGACTACACGCTCAGGGTCCAAGCCCAGCGCCGCCATCGCAGCGGCAGCACCGCGATACGCCTGATCGTCTCGGACCCCAGCGGCGCGCCCGTTCCTCCTTCGACCACTGCCCCCACCTCCGGGCCGTCGCTCAGCGCCCCCGAGGCGTTCGCGATCGCCGGCACCGTCCCTGACGCCCTCACGCCAGGCACCGGGCAAAGGCTCGACCTGACTCTCACCAACTTCGAAACCTTCGATCTCTCGATCTCGAGTCTGGCCGTCGAGATCTCGAGCGTCAGCGCGCCCGAATCCGATCCGAGTCACGCCTGCGGAACCGATGACTTCTCCGTCCAGCAGTTCTCCGGCGCCCCGGGATTCACGCTTCCGGCAACGAGCACCGTCAGTCTCAGCGCGCTCGGCTTCGGGGCGTCTGAACTGCCGCTGGTCTCGATGCTGAACCGGCCGATCAACCAGGACGGCTGCAAGGCGGCTTCGTTCTCGCTCGCCTTCTCCGGAACCGCCACCGAGGTCAATCCATGAAACGCCCAGGACGCAAGCAGGCGACCGTTCTCCTGGTCGCGACGGCGGTCGCGATCGCCGTCGCGGCTGCCGCCTTCGCCTACTGGCGGGGAAACGGCAACGGAGAGGCGACGACCGTGCTCCCCAACGTCCAGTCGATCACCCTGCAGCCCGGCACGCAGACCGCCCAGCTCTACCCCGGAGGCGATTCGAGCGTGTCAGTCGTCCTCAGCAATCCGAATTCGACCTTTGTCCAAGTCGGGTCGATCGTCCTCGATCCCGGCGCGGCGCAACCCTTCGCGGTCGACCCGAGTCACAGCAGCTGTGGGCTCTCCGCGCTCAGCTTCGTCGCCCAGAACAACGGCGGCGCCGGCTGGCGGATCCCGCCCCGCGCCGGATCGACCGACGGCAGCCTCGCGATCGACTTACCCGAGGCGATGAAAATGAGTGCCGCGGCCGCGAACGCCTGCCAGGGCGCCAGCTTCACCGTGCAGCTGAAGGCGAGCCTCTGATGAGAAGGCGAGCCTGCCACGCTGCGCTGATCGCGTTCGCCGTCTACGCCGCCCTGGCCTGCCCGGCTGCATTCGGCTACTGGAGTGGGGCCGGCACCGCCGGCAATGGGACGGGCAGCGCCGGCGCCGCCACCCTCAATCAGGGGGCGGCCCCGACGGCGTCGGAGAACGGGTCCGCAAACGTCTTGGTCAAGTGGGGAAGCAGCAGCCTCACCAACGGCATCCCGGCAACCGGCTACGTCGTCAAGCGCTTCGGCGCGGAAACCGGCGTCGAGGCGCCGGTCGGAGCCGGCTGCGCGGGGACGGTCACCGCCATCAGCTGCGAAGTGCGGGAAACGCCGGTCGGCAACTGGACGTACTCGGTGACGCCCGTGTTCGCCCAGGCCTGGCGCGGCACCGAAGGGGTGAGAAGCGGCGCGGTCAACACCGGCCCAGGGTCGATGACCCTGTCGCGGGAACTGTTCGGCGGCAAAGTGGCACCGCTGCCCTCGGCGCTGACGGCGAGCGTCTCGGCCTTCGCGCCCAACGAGTCGATCAGCGTCTTCCTCGACGGGAACGTATCTCTCTCCAGCTTTCCCTCCCAGGTGAAAGCCGACGGGAGCGCCGAGGTCTCGATCACGCTGCCGGCCGGAGTCGCCGATGGGCCACACTCGCTGGAGATCATCGGCAACTCCGCCGAGGCGAGTTCCGGTGTCCTGATCGACAACACCGCTCCCTCGATCGACATCGCCGTCACGCCGGCCCCCAACGCCGCCGGCTGGAACAACAGCGCCCCGGTCGAAGTGGGTGGCGTGGTCGACGACGGCAACGGGTCCGGCGTCGCCTCTGCCAAATACACGGTGGACGGCAGCGACCCCAAGACCTCGCCGACGGCGCAGTACGCCCTTGCACCGCTGTCGCTGACGAAATCGACGACGGTCAACTTCTATCTGACCGACAACGCCGGCAACGAGTCGCCGGTCGAGACCAGGGTGGTCAGGATCGACACCCTGCCTCCGTACTTCACGGTCGAGGCCATCGACGTCGAAGGCGGCTACTTCCAGGAACCTGGCGACGCCAGCGGCATACCGGGGACCACCTACTACCGCGGCGCCGCCGCGGGGTCGTTCCGTCTCCGCCTGACGCCGATCGCGATGGGAGGCTCCCCCGCCGTAGCCGCCGGATTCTCCGACCTGGACCCCAACGCCATCGGCTTCTCCTTCGATTCGACCTCGGTCACCACGCCGGTGGGCGGACCCTTCCTCTCGAGTCAGGTCAGCTGGGTCGCCGGCACGACGGCCCCCGGGGGCGGAGCGGTCACCCTGACCAACGAAGCGGGCAGCACCTTCGGCGCAGGCGGAGTGACTCTCAACGATTCGACCGCACCCAGCGGTGGCTCTGTCGATGCCGAAGGCCTCACGGGAGCGGGCGGACGGTACTCGACCTCGCTCAAACTCACTCTTGCTCTCGCCAAGGGCGCCGACTCGGCGTCCGGCCTGGCCGACGGGAGCGGCCCCAGCGATCTGCCGGCCAAGCTTCTGCGCGCAGCGGCACCGCTGACCAGCAGCGGGACCGCCGACGGCAGCTGCGGCGTCTACTCGACCTTCACCCAGGTCGGAAGCGACAATCCCGCCACCGGCCTCACCGACACGGTGCCGGCCGACAACACCTGTTACGCCTACCACTACCTGGTCTCCGATCATGTCGGCAACCTCGCCACCTACGCCAGCGCCGACATCAAGGTCCAGACGACGGCGTCGGCTTCGCTCAGACCCACCAACGCCGTCTTGACCCCCGTCAGCGGTGCAGGCTCACAGTCGGTCTCCGGCTCGACGGTCTACTACAACCCGGCCCAGCTGGGCAGCTTCGACGCGACCACCTCCGCTGCCGCTCCCTACTCCGGCATCGCCCGGGTCGACTTCCCGGCGCTCGCCGGCTTCAGCGGCGGTGGCGCGATCACCTCCCCGACCAGCGGCACCAACTACCGCGCCACCTACGCCTGGTCGGCCAACCAAGCCGCCCCGTCGCCCGGTGTCCAACCGATCTCGGCGACGAACAACGCCGGGCAGACCTCGACCAACACGACGGCGTTCAACGTGGTCAAGGACGACATCGCCCCGGCGGGGGGATCGGTGGACGCCACCGGGCTCAGCGGAGCCGGCGCTCGTTACGCCCGCTCGCTGACGCTGAGCATCGCCTTCGCCCCCGGTGCCGACGCGGGGTCCGGCCTCGCCCCCAGCGGAGCGCAGCTGCTGCGCGCCTCGGCGAGCCTCACCTACAACGCCCAGGCCGAAGGCTCCTGCGGGAACTTCGGCGCCTTCAACCAGGTGGGCGCCAACGATCCCACGACCCCGAAGAGCGACGTCGTCCCCGCCGATCGCACCTGCTACCGATACCGGTACCTGGTCCCGGACAAAGTCGGCAACCAGGCCGCTTACCTCAGTCCCGAGATCAAGGTCGACGCGAACCCTCCCCCCGCTCCCACGCTCAGCTTCTCGGCGCTGACCAACGCTTCCTGGAGCGGGACGGGGACGACCGTCTTCTACCGCCCCGGTGCCGGCAGCGGCGGCTTCCAGGTGAACGCCTCCTCCACCGACCCTGCCGGCGTCGCGTCTTACGGTTTCCCCGCCTTTCCTTCGGGATGGACCTCCGCCGCCGGCGCCTTCGGCTCCCGCAGCTACAGCTGGAGCCTCGCCAACCCCACCGCACCGGTCGGCCTCCAGACGGTGGGCGCGATCAGCAAATCGGGGGGCGCCGCCTCGGCCTCCTTCACGGCAACCCCGGACTCAGCCGCGCCTACCGGCGGCTCGGTCACCCATGTCGACGGCTACTGGACCGGCACGACGGTAAGCGTCAGCCACGACAAAGGAGCCGACGCGCTGTCCGGCGTCAACATCGCCTCCGGGATTCTCGAAGGCGCGACGGCGACCCTGTCGGCGGGCGCCTGCGGCGCGTACGGGTCCTTCGCGCTGGCCGCCACCAATCCGACCTCCCCGTATTCCATCGCCGTCACCACCGGCAACTGTTACAAGGCTCGTTACCTGATCTCCGACAACGTCGGCAACCAGGCGACCTATCTGGGAGCCGGCACGATCAAGGTGGACACCGGGGCGCCGACCAACTCCCTCAGCCTCGCAAACGCTGTCAACGCTTCGATGACCGCGAGCACGATCTACTACCGAGGCAACGTCAGCGGCTCCTTCAAGATCGTCGACGCGGTTGCCGATCCCGTCTCCGGTCCCGGCTCGGCCACTTTCCCGGCCATTTCGACCACAGGCTGGACCCACAGCGCCGAGACGATCGGAACCCCAGTGGGCGGTCCCTTTGTCTCGACCGACTTCAGCTGGACGACCTCGCCGACGAACCCGACCGCGAAGACCGTCGTCGGCAGGGACGCCGCGGGCTTGACGACCAACGCCTCCGTCACCTTCGCCAGCGACGTCACGGCACCGACCGGCGTCAGCATCAGCTACACCAACGGCACCGTCAGCGCATCGTCGATTGCGATCACGACCGCCAACGGCACCGACTCCGCCTCCGGCATCAACCTGGCGACGGTGAAAATCAAACGCGACAGCACCACCCTGTCCGGGAACTGCGGATCATTCCCGGGCACCTATCCGACCACCGTGACCCTGGTCGGCGGCACCGACACCAACGTCAGCAGGGGCAACTGCTACCGCTACCAGTACATCGTCACCGACAACGTCGGCAACGTGACCACCTTCAGCTCGGGGAGCGTGGCCAAGTTCTAGGTCCACCCCCGATGCGCCCGACCGGATTCGGGCCGGCGCCCTTCGGCTTGAAAGGACGAAGGGCCCTCCGCAGAGGGAGCGGGATTGCTGGGCTGATGTGACCGAGATGAGACCCGCAAAGGAAGGTCGTTGAATCAGTGCGTCTGGAGCTCTGGCCTGAGGACCCGAGTGCTGCCGTCAGCTGAGACCAGAACCACCGAGAGACCTTCGTCTGCGGCACGCTCGATGTCATGGCCGGCCGAAGGAGCGTCGGCGTCGACAAAAGCGGCGCGCTCGGGATAAGGCGAACGGCCCTCGATCGCGAGATCTATTGCTTCATCCATCACCTTGGCGGCGGGCGAGCGCTTGCTGTTGGCGGTCATTGACTCTTCCATCCTTCGATCATCTCGCGGTATCCGCGCTCGACCTCGGAGATCGCGGCGCGCATTCCTTCCCCAAGGGTACCGCTGTGGAAGACCTCCCCCGGCTTCTTGCCTCCGCTGCGCGTGTATCGATGCATCTCGTTGTGGCCGTGAGCTGCGTCGTAGACGCGAACCGTCTCCATCCCTTCCTCAGTTTCTAAGAGCAAGATCACTGCGAAGTCGAGGACTTCGTTGCCTTGGGTCGTGAACTCAACCCGGAGCAGCGCTCCCATGGCGCTGTCGAGGATGCGGCGATAGAGGGCTCCCATAGGCGCAGACAATAACTCTCGTTGCGACCTCAAGCCCTCCCTGCTCAGCATCCCGTGGTCAAGACGGCGGGCGTCCATCACGTCGTGCCTCGGACAAATCTGACTCAGCGGCGCGCAGAACCATACGGTTCGCAGATCGTCTGAGGGCCGGACCATGAGCGCCAAGGGCCAAGGGGACCACCGGGGCGTCGCGGCTCGCGAATCAGCAGGCGCAGGTAGGCATCGCGCCCTTCGCAGCGACCGATATCCACGGCTTTCAGCAGCGCGACGACCGGCCGGCGGTAGTAGCCTCCGCGCGGTTTGAAGATCGGGTTGCGGCCCCGACCATGTGCGACAGCTCCCCCCCAGCTCGACCAGCGGACATTCGTAATTGAGCCGCTCGCATCGCCGCCGTTGTAGATGAGGTGCGGACGGGCGGTGCCCCAGCCCTCTCCGGTTGGAGCGCCATAGATCTCGCCGCCAAGGACCACTGGGGCCACACGCGGACGGTAGGTAATGCGCTGCCACCACACGTATTCGGAGCTCCGACCGACCCCGCCTCGATAGCAGCGCGCGAGGGATGCCGAGCAACTCCAGCCGGTCGGTAGATGACCGGCCATATCGGCCTTGTAGATACGACGGGCCGTGCGGCAGCTGATGTTGTGAGCGTGGATCGGAATGCCAGAGACCTTGCCGCAGGCCTTGCTTCCGCGCTCGGCGCTGGCTGATCCAGTCGCGAGGAAGAGCGCCACTGCAGCCACTGCCAGCACTCCAAGGAGTTCTGCCCGCCTCATGCCATCGATTCCACCATTGTGTCGGTCCGGCGTCAATCGAGCATCAACCTTTCGCAATCGCAGATCTAGGTCCAGAAGACATCCTCGACGGGGACGTGGGGCGCAGATCTACTCGCCCACCAGACGCGCAGGATCTGCTCGACGAAGTCGCGGCAGCACGGGCTGACTAAGAACCCTGATTGTTCTTGGGAGGCCGAGGCGCTACGGATATGCTCGGCGAGCTCCGGCAACCGCCTTATGCCCTACCAGACCCCGATCACGATCAAGCGCGCACTCGAAGCGATCCATTCGCGCGAGTATGTGCTGCCGGCAATCCAGCGTGAGTTCGTCTGGCATCCGGAGCAGATCTGTCAGCTTTTCGACAGCCTGTTGCGCCAGTACCCGATCGGCTCGTTCCTCTTCTGGAAGGTAGATGCCGCTCACTCGCAGGAGTTCGTTTTCTATGAGGTGATGGAGCGTTTCCACGAGCGCACCCACCGTCACAACGAGCGGTTGAACCTGCCTCAAGGGCGGCCCCTGACCGCCGTGCTCGACGGCCAGCAGCGCTTAACCGCGCTGAACATCGGCTTGAACGGCACCTACGCGATCAAGCTGCCGCACAAGCGCGCCGCCAACCCGGATGCCTACCCCGTCAAAGAGCTCTTCCTCGACCTCTGCCACTGCGCCCCTGACGATGAGCTCGGAATGCGCTATCGGTTCGAGTTCAAGACTCCGGAGGCCGCTGAGGCTGAGAGTGGCACCGACTGCCATTGGTACCGGGTTCGCGACATCCTCACCCTTGGCGAGGGAGTGATGCCGGCGCTCGAGTACTTCGAAGCGTCCGGCATCGCCGGCGAGCGCCGCCAGGAGTCGATCGCTGTGCTCGATCAGCTGTGGCGCTCGATCCACCGCGCCCCGGTGATCAGCTATCACGAGGAGGAAGACCAGGACATCGACCGGGTGCTGGAGATCTTCATCCGCGTCAACAGTGCCGGCACCGTTCTCTCCTACTCCGACCTGCTGCTCAGCATCGCGACGGCGCAGTGGAGTGAGCGCGACGCCCGGGAATCGATCAACAACCTGGTCGACACCTTGAACGCAACCGGACAAGGCTTCAAATTCAGCAAGGACCTGGTGCTAAAGGCAGGCCTGGTTATGACCGACGCCGGCGATATCCGGTTCAAGGTCGCCAACTTCAACCGCGAGAGCATGGCGCGCCTAGAGGAGAACTGGGAGCCGATCGCCCGCGCCCTAACCCTCGGCGCTCGCATGCTGGCCTCGTTCGGCTTCTCCGAGCGAACCCTCACCGCCGATAGCCCGCTGATCGTGATTGCCGATTACCTCTACCAACGCCAGATCGGCGACAACTACCTGACCTCGAGCCAGTTCCGCGAGGATCGAGATGCAGTCCGCGACTGGGTCATCCGCAGCCTCCTGAAGGGTGGGGTCTGGGGAAGCGGGCTCGACACCCTGCTGGTCGCCATCCGCCGTGCCAGCCGCGAGGCCGGCAGCGAGGGCTTTGCCCGGGAGGCGATCTCGGCGGCGATGACGCGACTCGGCAAGTCCTTGCGATTCGACAGCGAGGAGATCGATGACCTGCTCGCTACTCGCTTTGGCAAGGGGCGTGTTTTCACTCTGCTGGCGCTGCTGTATCCGGGCGTCGACGTTCGCAACGAATTCCACATCGACCACGTCTTTCCGCGCTCCCTCTTCACCCCCACGCGCCTCGCAAAAGCCGACATCCCCGCCGAGCAAATCCCGACCTTCGTCGCCCTCGTCAATCAACTACCCAACCTCCAGCTCCTGGAAGGCGCGATCAACGTCTCCAAGCAGGCGACGATGCCGCTCACCTGGGCCGAGGCGAGCTACCCCGATCCAGACCAGCGCGGCCTCTACTTAGCCGGCAACGACCTCGGCGAGCTGCCAGCCGACCTCGCCGACTTCATCGAGTTTTTCGAGTACCGGAAGTCCCTGATGGGCGAGAAGCTCGCAACGCTGCTCGGAGTCGAGGCGCCAAGAGAGCCGGTCCCTCACCCCGCCCCAAGCGTCTGACGAGAGGCGCGCCGCGCCAGCGCGGGGCTTCTTCTTCGCAAACCCGCGCGAGCAGGCTGTCGCGCCTGCTGGACCTGCTGCGGGTCCTTTCGCTTGAAAGGAGGAGGGGCGTTGGCGCGGGGAGCGAGGTGGCGAAGGCGATGTGACCGGGATGCGACCTAGACAGCGGCCAGTGCCGGCGCGAGCTCGTCAGCGCTGGCTTTGACCGGCTCCGGAATCGTCACCCGTAGTTCGCCCTCATTATCGAGGATGCGCTGAGCGCCGAGGACAGTCAGCCCCACGATGCGCTGGCTATCGGGTGCGTAACGGAGCACGTGACCCTCGGGCGTCTCCTCGCCCTCGGCCTCCTGGGGCTCTCCGACGTGCAGGTAGAGGACATCGTTGCCGGCGTCGTAGTCGGCATGGTCGAAGGTGATGTGGCCGATCCTGATGTTCACTTGCTCCATGACCGCGGGTCCTTCCGATTGCCGAACGCGGAAATGACCCGCGCCGGTTCCTGTTCATAGCTTACGACCACCAGCAACCATCGGCTAGGACCAGCTCCGCGCAGGTAATGGCGACGACGGCCCTCGTAGACCGGATCGGAAAGGACGTGATCGGGTTCAGTGATGGCTCTCAGCACGTCGGCAAGATGCGATCCGAGCTCCGGGTGGTCTTGCAGGATCTTGTCCTGCCAGAGCGCCGCGGGCAGGACGACCCGCACGCCTTTGGAATCCCTCGCCTCCCCAGCCGATTTTCCCGCCATCGCCAGCAGCGTTTCAGATGTCGTCTCCTGTCACGCCAGCGAGGGAGGTACTCGGGATCTATCGATGAGACCGAAAGGATCTAGACGCACTAGTCGCCGATGTCCGGCTACGGTGCAGAGCGCACGGAATCAAATGCTTTATATGAACAGGAGAACGATGGCTAAATCGAAAGGATCCGGTTCTTCCTTGAACGATCCGGGGGAGGAGTTGGTCGCGCTCGCAGTTCTTTTGTTGCGCCGCCAAGCCTCCTCACAGAGCGAGTTGGCCCGTGAAATGCACTCAGTTGGTTTCGGCCCTAGCCGAATTGCAAGCCTCCTAGGAACGACTTCCAACACGGTCAATCAAGCTATCCAGAAGGGCAAGAAGCAATCAAACCCTGGGCAAAAGGTTGGAGGGAAGGATGACTGACCGGATCGACCTCGATGCAGCGACAATTGCCTTACTGCGGCTCGCAGTTGCTGAGCGCGAGGAGAGGGCTGAGCCAAAGCTGGCAGAGCGAAAGATCGAGGTTCTCCTTGAGGAGAGTGGACTCGACGCCCAGCAGATTGCGGCAGTGACCGGGAAGAAGGTCGGAGCAGTCCGCAAGACGCTACAACGCGCAAAGAAATAGCTGGTTCGAAGTGGAGGTATGAACGTCGACTGTGCCGATTCGACGGAGCGTCTTGCCTCGCCCGAGCTGAACCAATGCCAGTCGGCTGACTAACTATGGAGATTCGCTTACGGGCTCAGGGGATCAAGTTCCGCTTGGCCTTGAGCGTGCCGCTCCACTTACGAAATGCGGCCTCGATGTGCTTCACGTCCTCGCTTGATACCGGGTTCATATGGGCCACGACGCGGCGGGAAACGTTGATGTCGTTAACGAGCTCTTCGAAAAATGACTTACGGGAAAAGATGGGCTCGAAGTGCGGCCAAGCCTTGTTGGCGCCAACTATCTGAGGAAGGTCGGACAGCAACGTGTAGTCGATCATCGATGAACCCCGTCGTCCATGCCAAGGATCGTTCGCCTCTCCATCTTTATGTTTTTGGGCTTTCTCTCGGACCTTTCGGGGAACAACCTCCTGCCACCATTCAGCCCCGATCGCGGCCCCAAGAACCGCGGTGATCAGCTCCCGAGCGGAATTCTCGAAGACATAAATCGTCGGGTACACCTTCTCCGCCATGATCTTTGCCTCTTTGGCCTTCGCTGCCGTCATGCCAGGGAGGCGCTCGACATTGACGCCGCCAATCGAGACAAGCGCCGGTTTTGGAACTGCGCGCCTCTTGATTGGCCGGGAGTCCTCTTGTTTGGGTGATGAGGGCGGCGCGGTAGCCCGGAGCTGGGCGATCAGCTGCCTAATCCGCTCGGTTTCTTCCGAGCTAAGGTAAGCGGAGATATCAACACCTTCTTCGAAGGCAATCGTGTAGACCGCCTCGGCGGTGCTCATTGGTAGTTCCTTAGTTTTCCTCTTTATGACTCTCTGGGAGAGGCGCTGACGCGAGACCCCCAGCTTGACCAAGAGGGCCTTTTGAAGGTCAGGATTAGTGCGGGTCATTAGCCGAGGAGCCCGGTACTCCGATATTCCACCGCGGCAGTCTCGCCACGACGATCGAGGGCACCGAGTTCCACCAGCTTTTTGAGACGGCGTTTAACCGTGGGCTCGCTCTGGCGAGTTGCATTGACCACGGCCCGCTTTAGCTCGCCTGCGGGGGTCCAAGCGGAGGTTCGCGCAAGGATCTCGGCGGCGACTTCATCGCCGACTTCGTGCGCGTCGCGCTTAGCTTGCAATTGCTCAGCGAAGCCGACTGCCAGCAGACGCTCGATCCGGAGCAGATGCTGCGCGATCGAGTCGGCTTCTGAGCGGGGGTCTTCGACTCGATCAGCCAGGGTCATCTCGCTTTCTTTTGAGACAGCTGCTTTTGTACCGCGCGTTCGGTCTTGCCAAGCAGCGCCGCGATTTGCGCGCTCGAGAGCCCCACGTCAGAGAGTGCCTTGTCGATGCTGCGCGGCCTGGGTTTGGCAAGACCGGTCTCGCGGAGGTAGAGATCAACAATGAGGACCAGGATGCCGCCGAGCTTGGCATCAATCGATTGCAACAGCTCGCGATTGGAATCGGTCATTAGGCCCCCACCAGATGCAAGAGATCGGTGAGACCAGAGCCAAGGGAAGTCGCAAGGAAGCCGCCAAGGCCGCTTACGGCGACCTTCTCAATCAGCTCGCGGACCCTGGAGGGGTCAGCGCCGGAAAGCTCACCCGCTTGGAGAACAGCTCCACGGATGTCCGCCGTACTAAGAGCGTCCTGCTCTTCGATGACTTTGCCAAGCGCTAGAGCCGCGCCGGAGTTCCAATCACCACTGAGCCCGGCAGCGACCAGGGCGCGTAACGCATTTAGAAGCTCGTCGTGTCCAGCACCCATGTCGAGGTTAATCTGGGTGCCTGGGCCAATGTTGAACGGACTGTTCTCGATCTTGGCGTTGTCAGACAAATTGAAGGTCAGGTTGAAGCTGTCGCCGTTGACAATGACGGTGCTCGCCAAAGTGGCGTCGGGGTCCAGGATCTCGCCGCCGAGAGCGCGGTCGATCACCTCGGCGAGGGTCTCTCGGTCAGTGTCATAGCGCGCGAGGTAGGAATCTGGCAGGACACCAGCGAGATCTGATGCGTCGACTGCGCCGGCGGCCTCGACATGATCGAGAAGAAGGCCGCCGACCTGGAGGTCCCATTCCCACCCCATACCCTCCCACTCGCTGGCGAGTCTGCTCCGCATCCGGGCGCGAGTCATTTCGCTTTGCCTTTCCCGGAGCGAGCGGAGCGGCGCGGCGGCGCCGGGAAGGGTTTTCCTTCTGCTTGCAGCCACTTGCGCACGTTTTTGGAAAGGCTCAGGACCGACTCCATGATGCTGTCTTTGCGGTAGACATTGCCGGCGCCCGCTCCATGTACGAGCTCAGCGATACCGTGCTCGACGGCGATGTCGATGCGCCGCGAAACCGTAGGCTCGCTCTTTGGAAGACCGAGCTTCTCAAGCTCTTTGGCGATCTGGGTCTGGGTTCGCTTGCCATCGAGCAGAAGGTAGATCTGACCGAGTGGCGAGTGCTTGGCGATTAGGTCTTTCAGGGCGGCGAGAATTGGCTCACGATTTGCGCGAACGGAGAGAGTCGCTTTACCGTCAATCACCCCGAGCCGGGAGTGGATTGCCGTAAGCGCTTCGTGGATCTCCTCGTCAGTAGCCACAGGTGCTCAGTGTGGTTGCTTTCCAGCGCCGATCATTTCTTGGGGCCTTTCGCCTTCTTCTCGGCGGCAGCTTTAGCCCGCCGCGCCTTCTCGCGCACAGCGCCGGGCGATTTGCCAATTAGAGGGCCAATCTGCGCAGCAGAGAGACCGGCCTCAGTGAGGAGAAGCTCGGTTGGAATAGCCAGATCGCCGCGTTCCTCGCGATCGGCGGCAAGCAGAGCGAGAATGCCGAGCAAGGCAGGGTCGGGGCTGCGGCGGTCGGGGTCCATAATCAGAGGACTGCGCTCGTACGGTATTCGGTGGTAGGTCCACCGCCCTGTTTTTTAAGGAAGCCACGATCGAGAAGACGATTGATGTGGTCATGAATCGCACTCTTCTTCTTGCCGGTTGCGCCTTCGACTTCGCGTAGGAGCTCGGCGGCCGGCTTCCATTTGCCGCTACCCGCGTCCAAGATCGCAGCATCAATTTCATCCTCGCGAAGAGCGGCTCGGGCAACCTGCAGCTGGGGAGCCAATGCGAGCTCGAGCATCTGCGTGAGGTGATCGAGTCGTTCGATTAGCGGATCAACCCGCTCAGGAGTAACCGGGCTCATGCGCTTCTGCCCCCCTTCTTTTTGGCGGGCTTCTTAGCCCGCTGGATCGCAACATTGACGGTGCCAGGCGAGGTTCCGAGTAACTCGGCAATCCGACTGGCGCCGATTCCCGCCTTGCGGAGCTCGAGGATCGCCTCGCTCTGGGACTCAGTCTGGAGCCGGATCAGCGCAGCGAGAAGGCGAACGGTCTCGTCGCCAGTATCGACTTCGCTTTTCATCGCCATTCCGGTCGTCTCCTGTCTTCGTGAGATGAACTTGACGGGGAGAGATATTAACGCATGGGTCGAGGCGTGATTCGGTACCAGACCGGAATGCCATCTGCAAATTCCGCGATTTTCTTTCTGAGGTGGTGGGAAAAATACCCTGTAAAAAGGGGGTTCACCACCTCATCTAGCATGTGCTAAGGCCTTTTTGGGTCGCGCATTACGTGATTCGGAACGTAGCGTGAGGGATAGGTATAGGCGCTGCCTCCATGTCTGGCTCATCCCACGAAGACAGGAAACGACCGGATTGGCGATGGAGCAGTAAGAGCTAGAGCTCGAAAAGGGCGGTTGCGCGATAGCGAACGTGGGCACCGGCACCACTTCGATCCAACGCACCAAGATCGACTAATTCCGCAATGCGCCTCTCGACCGTTGGCTTTGACGCCTTGCTGCTCGCGGCCGCGAGCCGCTTCAATTTTCCAGCCTCGATCCAGTCGCGGCGCGATGCCACGAGGATCGCTTTGCTGACCTTATCGGCCATCACACGGTCCCTTTCTTGGACGACAGGATCGCGATAAGCAATCCTCAACAGCGAGATCAGCAGATCTAGTTTCGCTTCAACGGAAGATAGGTCAGCGGTCGCCATAAACTCAGCCTACCGGCGCCTTCGCCCGACCTTCTCCGGGGGGAGGAGCGGAGGATAACTTCCAAACAGTCCAATCTTGGAGCCCTTCGAGGCTTAACCGATAGTCGCCCGTACAGCAGGAAAGCTATCCCCGACGGCGTGGATGTACCGCGCAAGCATCGTCTCGATTCGGTGGCCAACGATCTCAGCAAGGTCAGCATCGTTGACACCAGCTCCTCGGAGATGCGTGACGTAGCTGTGGCGGCACTCGTGCGGGCGAATGTCTAGACCAGAAGCCTCTTGGGTCGGCTTCCAGAGGTCGCGGTAGAAAGTGCGCTCGCGCCAGAGGCGGCCGCGGGGCGTCGGGAAGAGGAGCTGGCAGTCGGGGCCGTTGAGATTGATCTGGGCTTCGAGCATCCAGGCGAGGGTCGCGGGGACGGGGACGACGCGGCCGGCGTCGGGCTCGCCGTGGTCGGTCTTCGTTCCCTCGAGGATCTGGCCCTCGTGGGCGGTGCGGCGGACCTGGAGGGTTTCGCCGTCGAAGTCTTCGCGGCGCAGAGGTAGCACCTCCCCCAGCCTCAGACCGCAGTCGGTGAAGACGCGGACCATTGCCTCGTAGCGGCCCGCTGCTTTCGCGAAGCGGTGCATTTCCTCGAAGGTGAAGACGCGTATTGGCCTTGGCTTCTTTTTGGCTCGCGGATCGTTGGCCCGGATCCGGATGCCCTTGAAGGGTTGAGGTCGCAGACTTCATCGGTGATGGCGTCCTCGGCCATCGCGGACAGCGCGCGGAGGATGCCGACGGCTCCGGTGGTGGCTCGACCTTCGGTCCTGAGCATGTGGTCGACCAGGGCGAGCGTGTGACGGCGGCGCAGCTCGCGTAGTGGCCAGTCCTTCAAGGGGATTCCCTCGATCTCTACGTCGGCGACTCGGCTGATGCGGTGATCGTTCGTCGCGTTGGTGCGCTCGGAGCGTGGGTGGCGCTCGGTCCAGGTGGCAGCGTAGTCCCCGAGGGTGTCCGGCCGGTCAGAGAGGCCGTAGGCCTCGTCGATTGCCTGTTGGGCGTCGGCCTTTCTGATGAAGGTGCCTTTGCCGCGATTCCAGGTGGGCTTCGCGATGTGCTTCCTGCCGTCGCGGCCCGTGTACCTAGCCACCCACACGATCTGGCCGGAAGGGTTGCGGCGCCTGATTGGTGACTCGCGCCTCATGCCGGCTCGTCCCTGTGTCGATCGAGGAACTTCTTGACGTCAGCCGGGTCGATCCGCCGCGCAGCCCCGAACTTGTAGCTGGGCAGGTCGCCGCGCCTGATCCAGTTGCGGACGGTGCGATCCGAGACGGCGAGACGGTCGGCGAGGGTGCGCTCGGTGGAGAAGCTGGGGTCCGGTTTCCTCTCCATGCCCCCTATGTCCAGAGCAAGCGGCGATTGCATCGGCTTCATCCCGAGGCCTTCCAGACGACCCAAGGTCAGACCCCTCCCGGCCCTCCGTAAGGGCAGCCTCAGCACGGCGAAGCCGTGCCAAAATGGGCTGCCCGGAGGGACGGGAGGAGCGGCCCGAGGCATCCGAATCCGGAGGGTTCGTCGTGTGTCGGGACGTGGGGTTGTTGCTTCTGAGGCGGCTCGTGGTTCCTGCCTCAGGGCTTGAGCCTTTGTCGTTGGTAGATGCGCTGCTTCTACGTGACCTCCCCTTCGCTTCTCCTGCTGGGTTCCATCTGCTTGGTGGCTTGGCTTGCTGGATGCCTTGGTCATCGCTCGACTACGGACTGGCCTTTCCGCTCCGTTCAGTCTTCGCTTAGGCCGTGGAAGTTGACCGCGGCCCTCGTCGGCAGGACGAGATCCCCGACCCGATGAACCAGGCCGCCGGCGATCAGATCGCGTACGGCTCGCTGGACGCGATCGCGCTCCTCGAACTCCACTGAGTCGACCGTCAGCTCACGGACAAGCTCGTCGAGCGTCAACGTCTCGGGATAGAGGTCGAGGACTTCTCGTAGGACCCGCGCCCGGTCCTTGATGTCCTGGGCCGCAGTCGTGGCGCCCTCGTGAGCAACGCCAATAGGCTTGTCTTGCATGGGAGCTAGTACCTCCTGTGCCATGCCCCCGGCTGTTCCACCAGCGCGGGGGCGCTTTTGTAGATCGACCGATGGTAGCAGGGTCCGTAGACCCCCCTCTACGCCTTCCTAATCCTTGCGGAGGATCTGCGCCACACGGGTGAAGTGGAGCCCGGTCTCCAGTGCGATCTCTCGCATCGAGAGCCCCGCCGCCTGTGCCTCTTCGAAGCTCTTCCGCCTCGTTTCGCGGAGCTGCTCCAGCTTCTCCTGCGCACGCTCGAAATCCGCGTGCGCCCTCCGCACCGCCTTCCGTGCTCTGGCCTGGGGGTCACCGCTCATCCCGGAGACCCTATGCGCGCCTGTCAGATGAGACACGGATGAGACACAGACGCGCCGAAGCACCCGGACGTCGGCGGAACCCCGATCCGACGCTAGACCGAAGATCCCGCTTTAGAAAGCGAAATCCCCGGCGCACGCAGGAACACCGAGGAATGCGCCCGACCGGATTCGAACCGGCGACCTTCGGCTTGAAAGACCGACGCTCTTTGGGCCCCCGAAAGGACCCGTTGACCACTGAGCTACGGGCGCTCGGGGAGAACGATACCCGCGCAAGGGGTTCTGAGCATCCTGGGCCTGGCTAGGCTGGGGGCCATGGAGCTTGGGATCGAGGGGAAGGTCGCCCTGGTGATGGGCGCGAGCAAGGGGATCGGCCGCGGGGTCGCCGCGGCGCTGGCGCGAGAGGGCGCCAGGGTGGCGATCGCCAGCCGCTCGCCGGAGCGCCTCGAGGACGCCGCCGCCGAGATCGGCTCGGCCGCCACGCCCTTCGTCACCAACGCCACCGACCTCGATCGCCTCGCCCGCCTGCCGCTCGAGGTCGCCGAAGCGCTCGGCTCGGTCGACATCCTCGTCACCAACACCGGCGGCCCTCCCCCCGGCGGCGCCCTCGACCACGGCTTCGAGGAATGGGAGGAGGCCTACCGCTCGCTGGTCCTCGCCCCCCGCATCCTCGCCGGCGCCGTCGTTCCGGGCATGCGCGGCGAAGGCTGGGGCCGGATCGTCAACGTCGGCTCGACGACGACGATCGAGATCAACCCCGCCCTCGGCCTCTCCAACACCAACCGCCTCGCCACCGTCGGCTTCTTCAAGACCCTCTCGCGTGAGGTCGCCGGCGACGGGATCACCGTCAACACCGTCGCCACCGGCCGCTTCGCCACCGACCGCATGGCCGAGCTGGTCGGCTCGATCGAGCAGGTCGAAGCCGCCGCCCGCGAGGAAGTCCCCGCCGGCCGCCTCGGCACGGTCGAGGAGTACGGCGACCTCGTCGCCTTCCTCTGCTCCGAGCGCGCCGCCTACATCACCGGCACCGTCATCCCGATCGACGGCGGTCTGACGAAGTCGGTCTAAGAAGCGGCCGGCTGGTCGAACAGCTTGCCGGCCCGGATACGCGCCGCCATGTCCTTCGACTCCGCCCGGTAGGTACTACCGTCCTCGAACTCGATCACCGGATATTTGCCCTGCCCGGAGAGCTGCTCCAGCTCGTCCCGTTTCCCCGGCAGCAGCGGTCCCTTGACGACCTCGTACTCGATTCCCTGCTCGTCGAGCGCCTTCTGCACTTTCCAGCAGGGGTGGGCGTCGATCTTCACGAACATCAGCGAGCAGCGGTGGAGCTTCACGGCCATCAGCCGACCCTACCTCAGTTCTCGCCTGGCAGCTCTCGCATCGCGGGATAGATGATCACGTCCCGCAGCGTCTTGGCCCCGGTCATGATCATCAGCAGGCGGTCGATTCCCAGCCCGCAGCCGCTCGCCGGCGGCATCCCGTATTCGAGCGCGCGCACGAACTCTTCGTCGTGCGGGTGGGGGTCGGCCTCCGCCCCGGTCTCCTGCCGTTCGCGCTGCTTGATGAAGCGCTCCCGCTGCTCGACCGGGTCGTTCAGGTCGGTCCCGCCGCCGACGATCTCCATCCCCGCGACGATCCCGTCGAATGCCTCGCAGATTCGCGGGCTCTCAGGGTGCACCTTGACCAGCGGCCAGATGTCGATCGGCAGGTCGATGACGTAGGTGGGCTGGATCAGCTTCGGCTCGACGAACTTGCCCTGCAGGGTGTCGACCACCCCGGCCCAGTCGTCGTCAGGGCCGACCGCGTCGCCCGCCGCCTCGGCCAATTCGTCGCGGCTCGCCTCGTAGATGTCGAGCCCGATCTCGCGCAGCAGCTCGTCGCGCAGCCGCACCCGCGGCCAGGGCGCGGCGAAGTCGATCTCGACCCCGTCGCGCATCACCTTCGTCGTCCCCATCACCTTCTCGACGACGCTCGCGACCAGCACCTCGATGAACTCCATGACGCCGTTGTAGTCGGCGCCCCCCACGAACATCTCCAGCATCGTGAACTCGGGGTTGTGCTGGGGCGACATCCCCTCGTTGCGGAAGAACTTGCCGAACTCGTAGACGTCCTCGAAGCCGCCGACGATCGCCCGCTTCAGATACAGCTCGGTCGCGGTGCGCAGGAACAGCTCGCGGTCGAGGGCGTTGTGGTGGGTGACGAACGGCCGCGCCGCCGCCCCCCCGGTCAGCCGCTGCAGGACCGGCGTTTCCAGCTCGACCCAGCCGCGCTCGTGCATGTGGCTGCGGATCGCGAACAGCAGGTCGTCGCGCTTCTTGAAGATCTCCCGCGAGTCCTCGTTCGCCATCAGGTCGAGTTCGCGCTGGCGGTAACGCGTGTCCGGGTCGGAGATCCCGTGGAAGAGGTCCGGCGGGTCTTTCAGCGCCTTTGCCAGCAGAACGCACTCGCGCACCCCGATCGCCAGCTGCCCGCGCTTGGTCACGTGCAGCGGCCCCTCGATCCCGACCAGGTCGCCGATGTCGAGGTCCTCGACCCGCTCAAACGCCTCCTCGCCCAGCACGTCGCGCCGCGCGTAGGCCTGGATCGTGCCGGTGATGTCGCGGACGTCGAGGAAGGCGGTCTTGCCGTGGCCGCGCTTGCCGGTGATCCGGCCCATCACCCGGTAGCTGAACTCCTCGTGCTCGCCCTCCCCCAGCGCCGCCGGGTCGTGGGCGGCCTCGATCTCCTCGACGTGGGTGCGGTCGGGGAAGGAGTGCGGGTAGGGATCGACCCCGGCCTCGCGCAGCCGCTCGACCTTGGCGCGGCGCTGCTCCTCCGTGGATACCGCGACCGAGCGGTCGCCGGGCTGGGCCGCCGGCTCGGCAGGCGGGCTATCGCTCATCGCCGGCGCTCAGCCCTACTAGGGCGCGAGACCGACGGTGACCCGGTCGTCACCTTCATAGTCCTGAAGCGTAGTCGCCTCGCGCAGCAGCTCGCGCATCGCCGGGCCGTGGTGGGTGTCGTGCTCCATCGCCAGCTTCCAGCCGGAGGGCGTTTCGGCGACGACGCTGCGGATCACGCCGAGCCCGTCCTCGCCGCAGTCGCCGGTGACCGCCATCCGCGGCTCCTTCTGGATCTCGGGCGAGCGGTCGAAGATCGTCTCGTCGGTGACGTAGGGCATGTTTGCGATCACCAGGTCGACCTCTTCGGCTTCGACCGACTCGGGCAGGCCCTTGCCGACGGTGATCTCGAGGTCGAGGCCCAGCCGCTCGGCGTTCTCGCGGGCGGCTTCGACCGCGTCGGCCGAGAGGTCCGAAGCGGTGACCTTCAGGTCGGGGCGCTCCGAGAGCAGCGCCAGCGCGATCGCGCCGGAGCCGGTGCCGACCTCGTGGACGCGGGCGCCCTCGGGCAGCTGCGTCCCCACCTCGACCAGCAGCTCGGTCTCCTTGCGCGGCCAGAGGACGCGCTCGTCGACGTAGATCTCGAGGTTGCGGAACGGGGCGCGGCCGAGGATGTAGGCCATCGGCTCGCGGTCGACCCGGCGCTGGACGTTGCGCTCGATCTGCGCGGCGGCCTCGGCGGGGACCTCGCCGGCGCTCTCGACCGAGAGCTCGTCCGGCTTTACCCCGAGGGCGTCGGCGACCAGGACTTCGGCGTCGTTGCGGGCCTCGTCGACCCCGGCGGCGGCTATCCGCTCGGCGGCGTCGTCGAGGATCGCCCCCACGGTGCGGGCCGAGAACCCCTCACTCTGTACGTCGATTGCCGCCATAGACCGCCAATCCTCCCCTACTAGACCGCTCCAAAGATTTTGCGCAAGATACCAGTGATACGAAGATTCCGCCGGTTCTCAAATCGCGGCGCCAACCGCACCGTTCGCCGCCTGGCGCCCGATGCCTCCATGCCGGCGGATCACGATAGCGACCCAGATCGCCCCGGCGGCCATCATCGCCAGGCTCTCCAGTTGCGCGGTGGTCAGACCCAGCGCGTCGGTCTCGTTGCGGCGCAGGAACTCGACCAGGAAACGCTCCGCCCCCGCATATAGGAGATAGAGCGCGAAGAGGACGCCGGCGCGCACCCGGTCGCGCAGCTGCCAGAGGATCCAGGCACCGAGCCCCATCGCCAGCGTCTCGTAGATCGGGGTCGGGTGGACGGTTTCCTCGGTCGGCACGGTGCCGTCGGGGTAGGACATCGCCCAGGGCCCGTCCCAGGCCTTGCCGTAGTCGCCGTCCCCGGAGAGCTGGCAGCCGCAGCGGCCGATCGCGTAGCCGAGCGCCAGCGCCGGCGCCGCCAGGTCGAGCAGGGCGAGGCCGAGGAAGCCGCGCCACCAGGCCCAGAGGAAGACCGCGAGGGCGCCGCCGATCACGCCGCCGTACCAGACCAGGCCGGAGCCGCTGAAGAGGTTGCCGAGCAGGTCGTCCTGCACGTCGCTCCAGTTCTGGAGGAGGAAGTAGACGCGGGAGCCGACCACGCCGCCGATCAGCGCCGCGAAGCCCATCTCATACGCCCAGTCGACCGGCTTGCCGATCTCCTCCAGCCGCTTCCAGATCAGCGCCCCGGCGGCGAGGAAGGCGAGCGCGAACATCAACCCGAAGGTCTGCAGCGTCAGCGGTCCGATGTTGATCTCGGGATACACGGCGGCCGCTACTCGCTGAGCAGCATCTCCAGCAGCGCCTTCTGCGCGTGGAGGCGGTTCTCCGCCTGGTCCCAGACGGCCGACTGCTCGCCGTAGAGGGCCTCGGCGGTTATCTCTTCGCCGGGGTGGGCCGGCAGGCAGTGGAGGACGATCGCGCTGTCCTTGGCGGCGGCGAGCAGGTCGGCGTCGAGCTGGTAGGGAGCGAGGTCGGCGCGGCGGCGCCGGGCCTCCTCCTCGTCGCCCATGCTGACCCAGACGTCGGTGTAGAGGGCGTCGGCGCCGGCCGCGGCCGCGCGCGGGTCGTCGGTCAGCTTCACCCCGTGTCCCTCCTCCAGCTGGTATCCGTCCGGCGCCGCGACGACCACTTCGACCCCGGCCAGCTCGCCGGCGATCCCGAGCGAGCGGGCGACGTTGTTGCCGTCGCCGACGTAGGCGAGGCGCAGGCCCTGCAGGTCGCCGAAGCGCTCGCGCATCGTCAGCAGGTCGGCCAGCGCCTGGCAGGGATGGTGCAGCGGGGTGAGCCCGTTGATCACCGGTACCTCGGCCGCCTCGGCGAGGGCAGTGACGACGTCGTGGGAGCCGGAGCGGATCACGATCGCGTCGACGTAGCGGGAGAGGACCCGGGCGGTGTCGCCGACCGACTCGCCGCGCGAGAGCTGCATCTCGTCGCCACGCAGGACGACCGGGTGTGCACCGAGCTCGGCGACCCCGACCTCGAAGCTGATCCGGGTCCGGGTCGAAGGACGCTCGAAGACCAGCGCCACGCTGCGGCCGGCGAGAATGTCGGCGCCGACCCGCTCGCGACGTCCGGCTTTCAGCTCTGCCGCGCGGTCGAGCAACTTGCCGAGCTCGAAGGCGCCGAGCTCTTCGCCGGTGAGAAAATTCATCAGATGTGCGCTCCGCTTCGCTCCGCGATCAACAGGCTTGCGGATACTACGCGGCGTGGAACTGACCGCACTGAGCTGGAACCTCTTCCACGGGCGCGACCATCCGCCCGACCCGGGTCTGCGCACCTGGCGCTCGCGGCTGCTGCGCTTCGAGGAGAGCAACGAGACCCACGTCCAGGTCAACCGCGACCTGACCGGGGAGTTCGCGACGCTGCTCTCGGGCGCCGAGTGGGACGTGGCGCTGCTGCAGGAGTGCCCGCCGCGCTTCGCCGAGCCGCTGGCCCGCGCCTGCCGGGCGGAGGCGCACCGCACCCTCACCTCGCGCAACTCGCTCGGCGGCCTGCGAGGGCTGCTGGCGCGGCAGAACCCGGACCTGATCGCCTCCGGCGAGGGCGGCTCGAACCTGATCCTGGTTCGGGTCCCGGGCAAGCTCGGCGGGATCGCCGAGCGGCGAGAGATCGCTATCCACGAGGGCGAGCCGGAGCGGCGGGCGATGGGCTTCGTCCGCACCGCCTCGGGCCTCTGCGTGGCCAACCTGCACGCCACCGCGCACTGGCCGAAGCTGGCGGCCGAGGACGTGGCCAAGGGAGCGCGGGCGGCGATCGAGTGGGCCGGCGGCTCGCCCTTGATCTTCGGCGGCGACTTCAACCTGCGGCCGGGGAAGCAGCCGCGGATCTTCGAGCGGCTCCGCGACGAGTTCGGTTTCGACGGGCCGACGACCGGCCCGGAGGCGATCGACCACCTCCTCAGCCGCGGCCTCGAGGTGCTGGACCCGCCGCGGGCCTGGCCCCCCGAGCAGCGCGAGCTGCCGTTCGAGGGACGGGCGCTGCGCCTCTCCGACCACTCACCGGTGCAGGCACGTTTCCTTGCCGCCGAGCCACGCCTCCTGCGGAATTGAGATAGTCGGGTCAACTCCCACCCAGCGCCACCGATCGGAGGACCCCCCAGATGGCCGACAAAAAAGCCAGCAGCAAAAAAACGAAATCGTCGAAAGCCAAACCCAAAGCAAAAAGAGCGGCGGCGAAATCGAAAGCCAAAGCTAAAAAAGCCGCGCCGAAAAAACGCACCTCGGCGAAAAAACCGACTGCGAAAAGAAGCTCGAAAGCCAGAGGCAAAGTCAAAGCGAAAGCTTCGAAAGCGACCAGCGGCCTCGACAAGAGCGTCGCCCAGTTCCGCGAGAGCCTCGAGCAGAGCGTGACCCTCAGCCGCGACCGCATCCAGGACGTCGTCGACGACGCCGTCAAGCGCGGCCGGATGACCCGCGGCGACGCCGAGAAAATGCTCAGCGAGCTGGTCAAAAAGGGCCGCAAACAGACCGACACGCTGCTGAAAGAACTCGAGCGGTTGGCGAAACAAGCACGCAAAGCACTGCCATAAAGCGGGGGGAACAGCTAGACCTCGAGATCGACTCGCTCGCCTTCGGCGGGCGGGGGGTCGCCCGTACCGAGGGCTTCGTCGTCTTCGTCGCCGGGGCGCTGCCGGGGGACCTGGTCCGCGCCGAGGTGACGAAGCCGAAGAAGCGCTTCGCCGAGGCGCGGGCGGTCGAGGTCATCCGCGCCTCGACCGACCGCGTCCCGGACCGCTGCGTCCACGGCGGCGAGCCCTGCCCCGGTGCACCGTGGCAGGGGCTCCCCTACGAGCGCCAGCTCGCCCACAAGCAGGAGCAGGTCGCCGAAGCCCTGCAGCGGATCGGCGGCCTCGAGGGCTATGAGCTGGAGGAGATCGTGCCGGCGGTGGAGCAGTGGCGCTACCGCAACAAGCTCGAATACTCCTTCGGCGAAAACGAGGAGGGCGAGCCGACGCTGGGCTTCCACGCCCGCGGCCGCTGGGACCTGATCGTCGACGTCGACGACTGCCACCTCGCCTCCGAGGCGGGCAACGAGGCGCGGAACGCGGTGCGCGAATGGGCGCGGTCCGAGTCGATCCCCGCCTACGACGCCCGGGCGCGCCGCGGCGTGCTGCGCAACCTCGCGGTGCGCGAGGGGCGGCGCACCGGGCAGGTCCAGACCCGCCTGGTCACGACCAAAGCCCGCTTCCCGCGGCCGCCGGTCGACCTCCACACGATCGTCGAGGGCGATGCCGGCGGCACCGACGGCCCAACCGGCGTGCTCGGCGAGGAGCGGCTGCGCGAGGAGCTCTGCGGCCTGCAGCTGGAGATGTCCCACGGCGCCTTCTTCCAGACCAACACCGAGATGGCCGAGCGCCTCTACGCGGTCGCCGCCGAGTTCGCCGGGCTCGAGGGCAAGGAGCGGGTCTTCGACCTCTTCTGCGGGATCGGCACGATCGGGCTGACGATGGCCCGGCAGGCGGGCGAGGTCTGGGGGCTGGAGATCGTCCCCGAGGCGATAACCGACGCCGAGCGCAACGCCCGCCGCAACAAGGTCGAGAACGCCCACTTCATGGCCGCCAACGCGCGCACCGGGGTGCGGCCGCTGGTCGAGAAAGCCGGCAAGCCCGACGTCGTCGTCGTCGATCCGCCGCGAGCCGGGCTCTCGCAGAAAATCGTCCGCCGGGTGATCGAGTGCGAGGCGGAGAAAATCGTCTACGTCTCCTGCAACCCGACGACGCTGGCGCCCAATGCGGCCCAGCTGGGAGAGGCCGGTTATAAGTTGACCCGCGTGAGGCCGGTCGACATGTTTCCCCAGACCCCGCACATCGAGTGCGTGGCGCTCTTCGAGCGTCAGGCCAAGCGGGTAGCTGCCCCCGCAGGCGAAGGCGAGGAGGCGACCGATGGCGAGTAGGGGATTCGGAGTGGCGGCGGGACTCGACCCGGAGGTGGCGCGGCCGCTGGCGGCGCGCTGCGCCGAGCTCGGCTACGACTCGATGTGGTCGAACGACCACCCCGGGGCGAAAGGGCTGGCGACGCTCGCCGAGTTCGCCGCCGCCGCCCCCGGAGTCGACCTCGGCGTCGCGGTGATCGCCCTCGACCGCACCCCGCCCGAGCAGATCGCCGCCGACGTCGAGGAGTTCGGCATCGACAGGTCGAAGCTCTGGCTGGGGGTCGGCGCCGGCTTCGACAAGAAGCCGCTGACGGCGATGCGCGAGGCGGAGCCGAAGCTGCGCGAGCTGCTGCCCGGGGTAAAACTCGTCCTCGCCGCGATGGGCCCGAAGATGTGCGCCCTCGCCGGCAGCGCCTACGACGGCGTCTTCTTCAACTGGATGACCCCCGACTTCGCCGCCGGCGCCCGCGCCAAGGTCGAGGAGGGCGCCGCCGAGGCGGGCCGCGAAACCCCGCCGGTCTTCGGCTACGTCCGCACCGCCGTGGGTCCCGACGCCGCCGACCGCCTCGCCAAGGAGGAGTCCTTCTACCGCGACCTCCACAAGGGCTACCGCGACCACTTCGACCGCCTCGGCGAGCCCGAGGGCACCGTAGGAGTAGCCGCCCCGGACGCCGAGACGGCCCAGCAGGCCCTCTCCGCCTACACCGCCCTGGACACGATCGTCGTCCGCGGCCTCGCCTCCGCGAGGGTCGAGCCGATGACCGCCCTCGCTGAGTCCGCCGCGCCGGCTGCCTGAGTTCGGACCCCGCTCCAGCGGGTAAGAGGCAGCCATGGACTTCAAGAAAATCGCTGACAAAGCGAAGGACGCGATCGACAAGCGCGGCGGCGTCGATTCGCTCAAAGCCGACGCCGAGGAGCTGAAAAAAGTGGCGAAAGGCGAGGGAAGCCTCACCGACAAGGCCAAGGCGGCAGCCGCCGCGCTCAAAGAGCCGGGCTCCAAGGACGAGGACTCCAAGGAGAAGCGTCGGGGCAAGCCCGAGGGCGAAATGCACCCCGCCAAGGACGCCGGCGACCCCAGCGACACCCCACGCAAAGGCGGACCGCCGCACCAGTAAGTCGGCTAGGAGCCGCTTAGGCCACTGGTTGGATGCGCGGCCCATCGCCGCCGAAGCCCAGCGAGACGATGCTCTGGCAGACGGTGATCCACCTCACCTTCGTCATCTCCGCCGTCGCGAGCTAATCGCGTAACCGACTTTGACCCCACCCTGGTGGGTCAAATGTCGGAAGCGCTGAGAACTTGTTTCGCCTTCCTATCGCCGCTAGTACGGCGGCAGGTCGTCGTACCAGTCGCCGAGCTGCTTGAAGGCTCGCCAGAAGCGCTGCTTGGCGCCCTCTTCGTCGAGCGATAGGTCGATGTCCGGGACGTAGAGGGCGTCGATGGTGGGGGTGAAGGGCTGGATCTCCCCCTCGCGCTGCTCGATCGCCCGGGAAAGCGGGACGCTGAGCCCGTTGAGGACGCGCAGCGCCGGTTCGCCCATCACCACGACGATCTTCGGCTGGACGATCGCCAGCTCCTCGACCAGGCGGCCGACGCACTCGCCGGCGGCGAGGTCGGGCTCCGGGATCGGGCATTTGGCGCAGAGGGTGCCGTAGACGACGAGCGGATCGATCCCGAGCCGTTTGAAGCTTTTCATCAGCGCGTTGCCGGAGCGGCCGTAGAAGGCGACGCCCTCCTCGATCTCCGAGGCCATCGGCGCGTGCTTGAGCATGAAGACGTCGGCCTGGGGATGGCCGGAGCCGAGCACCGGCATCAGCTTGCCCCGCGGGCAGTGCTGGCACTCCTGCACTTCGCGGCTCATCTGGTTGAGCTCGCGGATCGCCCGCTCCAGGTACTTCTCGCGTATCTCGTCGTCGATGCTGCGCATCCCGGGCTTCTTTGACGAGGCCGGCGCGGCTCCTTTGCGGCGGCCCGCCTGCATCAGGACTTGCTCGCCCGGCGCCCTTCGCCGCGCCGCCGCGGCCGCCCGCCGCGGACCGGTTTCGCGTCCGGCACCCGCCGTTTCGGCGCCTTTGGCCGGCCCGTCGTCTGCAGGAACTTGAGGGTCTGGACGTAGACGAGGTTCTTGTGCTTGCGGGTGATGTCGGCGTCCCGCATCGCCTCGAGGAACTCGGCCGGCCCGTCGAAGTCGTGGATCCGCTGCCGCACGCTGCCGAGCCCCTGCGCGACGTGGCTGTCGGACCCCGCCGCCGGCACGATCCGGTACTTGCGCGCGAACCGCACCGCCTCCTCGTTGAACGAGGTCAGCGCCACCCGCGGGTTGAAGACCTCCAGCAGGTCGATCTCCTCGACGATGTCCAGCAGGTGCTCGTAGTCGGGCACCGAGTGGAAGCGGTCGAACGGGTGGGGCACGTAGACCAGCCCGCCCTGGCGGCGGATCTCGGCGATCGTTTCCGCCATCGTCAGCCCCTTGGGGATCTTCTCCTCGAGGAAGAGGCCGATCACCTCCCCCTGCTCGGCGGTCTTCACCTCCTCGGCGACGATCACCTTGATGTCGCCCAGCTCTTCGGCCAGCTTCCGCGCCTCCAGCGCCCCGGAGACCTCGTTGTGGTCGGTGATCGCGATCGCCCCCAGGCCGCGGTCGCGGGCGGTGTTGATCAGCACGTCGACCGGGGTGGCGCAGTCGCCGGAGTGGTCGGTGTGCATGTGCAGGTCGACCTCGATCAGCGGCCGCTGCGAGATCCGCTCGCGGACCGCCGGGTCCCCGGCCGGGTCGTGCCGCCGCGCCAGCAGCCGCCGGTAGATCGCTTCGAACTCGTCGGCGACCCGTCCCCAGTCGGCGGAGCCTTCGTCGGCGACCGCCTCGGCCCCGACCAGCTGGTAGCTGTCCGGGAAGAAGCGCTCGAGCAGCTCCGCGGTCTCCGGCCGGGTCACGGTGCGGGCGTCGATCCGGCCGAAGAAGATCTCGACCAGCGGCCGCGCCACCTGGGTCGTCAGCGTCCGCTCCTGCGGCGCGTGGAAGGTGGCGACGTTGAGCGAGTAGGAGTGGCGCAGCGCCGCCGAGGGCGCGCTCGGCGCGAACGGGTCGTGGACGTGGACGATGTCCGGGCCCCGCCCTTTCAGCATCCGTTTGACCGGGTCGCCGGTAGAGATTCGCAGCACCTCGTGACCGCGCCGCTCCAGCTCGTCGGCGACCGCCGTCGCGAACCGCGCCGCGGGGTTGGCCCCGCTGCGGCGGACCGGAAAGGCCTGGGCGATCGAGAGGGGTTCCAGGGCCACGGGCTCAGAGAATAGGAGGCGAGAAACGGCGAAACCGCGAGAAACCGCCTATATCGCGGTCTCTCGCGGTTTCGCTGAACTCAGTCTGGCGTTGCCTAGGCCGAAGCCGAGCTCGGCGTCTCCGCCGGGCTCCCCGGCAGCGCCTTGCCGCGCTCGTTGGCGACGATGAACTGCTCCGTGTGTTCACGGGCCTCGTCGTCGGGGCGCTGGGTGTGCGGGCTCTTCATCAGGTAGCTGGAGGGCCCGTCGAGCTGACCGGCGACGCCGTTGTTGAGCGCCAGCTTGATCAGCCGCACCGCGTCGATCACGACACCGGCCGAGTTCGGCGAGTCCCAGACCTCGAGCTTCAGCTCGGCGGTCAGCGGCACGTCGCCGAAGGCGTTGCCCTCGAGCCGGATGTGCGCCCACTTGCGGTCGGTCAGCCACGGCACGTAATCCGAGGGCCCGACGTGGACGTTCTCGTCCGGCAGGTCGTGGCCCATGATCGAGGTGACGGCGTTGGTCTTCGAGATCTTCTTCGAGTCCAGCCGCTCGCGCTCGAGCATGTTGAAGAAGTCCATGTTGCCGCCGACGTTGAGCTGGCTGGTCCGCTCCAGCCGCACGCCGCGGTCATGGAAGAGACGGGCGAGCGCCCGGTGGACGATCGTCGCCCCAACCTGGCTCTTGATGTCGTCGCCGATGATCGGCAGCCCGGCCTCCTGGAAGCGCTTGTCCCAGTAGTCCTCGCGGGCGATGAAGACCGGCAGGCAGTTGACGAAGCCGACGCCGGCGGCCAGCGCCTGCTCGACGTACCACTTGGTCGCCTCCTCGGAGCCGACCGGCAGGTAACAGACGACGACGTCGGCCTTGGTCTCTTTGAGGATCCCGACCACGTCCGCGGTTTCGCCCGGGGCTTTGGTGATCTTCTGTTTCAGGTACTTGCCGAGGCCGTCGTGGGTCATGCCGCGGTGCACCTCGACGCCGAGGTTCGGCACGTCGGCGAACTTGATCGTGTCGTTCTGCCCCGACCAGATCGCCTCCGAGAGGTCCTTGCCGACCTTCTCCGAATCGATGTCGAAGGCGGCGACGAACTCGACGTCGCGCACGTGGTAGCCGCCGAGGTCGACGTGCATCAGGCCCGGCACTTCGTCGGCCGGGTCGGCGTCCTTGTAGTACTGGATGCCCTGGATGAAGCTGTTGGCGCAGTTGCCGACGCCGACGATCGCGACGCGGACTTTCTCGTCCGTGCGGCCGGCGCCGTTGGCGTGGCCGTTTCCTTTCTCACTCATGAAATTCGAAGTCCTCCTGGGATTGCGCTAGGTGGCTGAACACACCCGGCGGCTTCGCTGGTTACACGTCCCCAGCGCCGCCACCGTCGTCCTTGACGCCGGGGACCTCGCCGGATAGCTCGTTTCGCACATGCCATACCCGCTGAAAAGTCGTGACTATCGTCAAGGCGGCGATCACGTAGACCGCCGGGGCCAGCAGTTCGAAATCGCCGATGCCGGCGCCCTTGGCGAAGATCAAGCCGATCGAAAGTATCACCACGCGGACCGGGCGAGTGGCCAAACCGACCTTGCATTCGACCCCGAGCGCCTCGGCGCGGGCGCGCGTGTAGGAGACCATCAGCGAGAAGAGGACGGCGACCACGCACATCGCGGCGGCGAAATCCTCTCCCTGGGCGGCGAAGTAGCCGGCGACCGCGGCGAGCACGATCCCCTCCTCGATCCGGTCCAGGGTCGAGTCGAGAAAGGCGCCGAACAGGGACCCCTTGCCCGACATCCGCGAGTAGCGGCCGTCCAGCGTGTCCATCACCGAGCCGACGACGAAGGCGACCCCGGCGAGGAAGAAGAGCTCCTGGGTGACGAGGACGGCGGCGATCAGGTTGCCGACCAGGCCCGCCATCGAGATCGCGTTCGGGGTCAGGCGGGACTCGATCAGCCGGTCGCGCGCGTAGGCGCGCAACTCCTGCCCGTTCCGGGCGCTGCCGCGATTGCTGCGCCGGGGCGGCGCGGAGGGAGGCATCGCAGATGAGGCTATTACGCCTCGGCCTCTTGCGGGGCCCGGGCGGGGGCGCGGAAGGACCAGGCGTGCGGCCGGGCCCGGGCGAGCTGCCAGGCGATCCCGGCGGCGGTCAGCGCCACCAGCCAGCCGAGCGCGGCGTCGATCCAATAGTGGTTGGCGGTGACGACGGTGACCCAGGAGACCAGCAGCGGCCAGAAGGCCCACCAGGCCTTCGCCCACCAGTGGCGGCAGACCATCACGCCGCTCGCCCCGATCATCATCGCGAAGGCGCAGTGCATGCTCGGCACCGCCGCGTAGGGGTTGATGAAGATCTTCGCGATCGAGGAATCGTGGCCGACCTCGGCGAAGGCGTTGAGGGTGTCGACGAAGCCGTACTCGGGGAACATCCGCGGCGGCGCGGTCGGGTAGAACGCGTAGCCGATCAGCGCCAGCCCCATCGAGGCGACGAACATGTTGCGGACGAAGTAATAGGACTCGTTGCGGAAGAGGTAGAGCCAGACCAGGAACCCGAGCGCGACCGAGAACTGGGCGTTGAGGTAGATCTGGTTGGCGATGTCGATGATCCCCTGCGCGGGCAGGAAGAAAGCCTGCAGGCCCGGCTCGAAGAAGGTGCCGGTCGCTTTCTCGAAGTCGATCACCTGCTGCCCGTGGATCATCGCGATCGCTCTGTGGCCGTCGGCGATCCCCCGCACGAAGGTGTAGGCGAGGTCAACCCCGACCAGGATCGCGGCTTGACGCCCGAGGTCCCCCCAGCCCTTGGGGAGCCTCGCGGTGATTGCAGCAAAGGCTTGGGACACGAACCAACGATTGTAGCCCGCGCGTTAACGGCCTCGGGTAGCCAAACGGTGACGATGGCTAGGGTCCCGGCGGTGAGCTGGAAACGGCCGGACAGGCGGCGGGTGCGGGCGATTCGCGACCGGCTGCGGGAGACCTACGGGGTACCGCGGCAGGAGCCGCACCGGAACCCGGTCGGCGAGCTGGTCAAGACGGTCCTCTCTCAGCACACCAACGACCGCAACCGCGACGTCGCCTACGCGGCGCTGCTGGAGCGCTTCCCCAGCTGGGAGGAAGTCCGCGACGCCCCGGTCGACGAGCTGGAGGAGGCGATCCGGCCCGGCGGCCTGGCGAAGCAGAAGGCGCCGCGGATCCAGGCGATCCTCGAACGGCTCGGCGACCCTCCCGACCTCGACTGGACCGAGACCGCCCCGCGCGAGGAGTCGCTCGAGTTCCTCCTCGACCTGCCCGGCGTCGGCCGTAAAACCGCCGCCTGCGTGCTGATCTTCACCTGGGGCATCCCCGAGATCCCGGTCGACGTCCACGTCCACCGGGTCGGCGGCCGGCTCGGCCTCTTCCCGGCCAAGGCTTCCTTCGAGAAGGCCCACGACGAGATGCGGGCGATCGTGCCGCCGCAGGACGCCTACGAGCTCCACATGAACCTGATCCGGCACGGCCGCGCGGTCTGCCGGCCGAAACCGCGCTGCGGCGAGTGCGCCTTGCGGCGGATGTGCCCCTGGTACCGCGAAAACCGCCTGGCGCCGCAGGTGCCGCAGCCGCGCAGCGGCGGGCGCCAGTAGTATGCGCGCCGCTAAATGAGCAAGCGCACCTTCATCTGGTTCGGGGTCCTGATCCTCGTCCTCGCGGTTCTCATCCCCTGGGCCGTGTTCGGCGCCAAGGGCGACGGCGAGAGCGGCGAGATGGAAGTCCCCGCCGGCCTCGAGAACAGCCAGTCCCTCTTCGTCACCAACTGCGGCACCTGCCACGCGCTCTACAGCGCCGGCACCGACGGCAACTACGGGCCGAACCTCGACGAACTGCTCGCCCCCTCGGGCCCGCCGGAAGGCGACCCGAAAACGGTCGAAAGCACGATCAAAGCGACCGAAGGCCGCGTCCTCAACGCGATCGAAAACGGCGTCGACAGCACCACCACCTCGGGCCGGATGCCGGGCGGCATCCTCAACGAAGAGCAGGCCCAAGAAGTCTCCGAGTTCGTCGCCCGCACCGCCGGCGAGGGTTGAGGGCAAAAAAAGGGGGGCGGTTGCCCGCCCCCCGAACTGCGCTTCTAGTTGTGGAACCGCAGGGCGCTGAAGAGCCCGGCGTGGTCTGAGTTCCAGTAGCCGTTGACCGGCTGGATCCCGCTCACCGCGGAGCTCTCCAGGGTGATCTCTTCGGGATCGCGGGTCATGATGTGATCGACCTGGTGGTCGAAGTCGGCTTCGCTACCGCCTTCGCCGACTTTCAGCAGGCTGGAGTCGAGGCAGCAGCTGAGCGGGTCGTTGGTGCTCCGCTCGACCATCCCCGCCGCCAGCAGCGTTTCGTACGCCAGCCGGTCCGCACCGGTGACCGTGTCGTCGTCGGAGTTGAGGTCGCCGACCAGGACGACCGGCAGGTCGCTCGTCGCCGGCCCCGTCGGAGCCACCAGCTCTGCCGCTTGCGCCTGGCGGATCAGCGGGTGGAACGCCTCCAGGTGGGTGTTGACGAAACGGAACCAACCGCTGCCGCGCACCCTGGCGTCGGTCGCGGTCCAGCCGCGTTTGATCGTCAGCGGTTTGCCGAGGATCGGCGCCACGAGGTTGGTGGCGAAGTTGGCCGACTGAGCGTTTTTGGTCTCGACGCCGGCACCGCGCCGGGCGAGGATCACGTCGCGCATCGTCAGTCGTCCGTTGATCTCGGCGTTGGCGATCGCCGGGTTCGGCCCGTCGCCGGCTACCCCATTCTCGTCGGCCGGAGCCTCGAGGTCGAACTCTTCCTGAACCACGACGACGTCGTAGCGGTCCGGCCCTTTGTTCAGCTGCGCCAGCAGTTCTGCAAGGTAGTCGTAGCGGACCGTGGTCGCGGTCGGGACGCCGGTCAGGACCGGTTCGAGGCTGGGTGGCGCGGTACGCCACAGCGCCACCTCCTGCAGCCCGACCAGGTCGGGCTTGGCACGGAGGATCTCCTGCGCCAGACCTTCAGCCCGTACCGGGAAGTTGTTTGCGGTGACTTCGCGCAGGATCTGGCCGTTGGCAGCGACGAAGGCTTCCAGGCTGGGTGCGGCGAGCGCTGGGCCGAGATCCGCCCCCAGGTAGAGGTTGCGGGTCATCGTGTTGACGACCTTGCCTTTGCCGTTGTCGCTGTGGTCGTCCTTCTGCTTGGCGAGAGCCGCGCCTGGCAGCAGCAGCCCGAGAATCAGCAGTAGGGCGAGCGCCGGTGCGAACGACCGGCGATTCGGTGGGTAACCCAAGTCCTTCCTCCTCTTCCGCGATCCGGATCGGATCGGTTTCGAGGCGCCTCCAAAGCCGGGAAGCGCCACCCCTTGGGCTACCCGGACCCCCTTTTGCTCGAACAACTATAAGCGGATGGCTTGAGCCGGTGCCAACGATCTGCCATACTGGCACTTAGATTTTTAGAGCTTGAATCACGAAACCCCTGGAGGTAAGCGGAAAAGTGGCAAAGACGATCGGCATCGACCTCGGCACGACCAACTCCTGTGTCGCGGTGATGGAGGGCGGCGAGCCCTCCGTCCTGGAGAACTCGGAGGGCGGGCGCACCACCCCGTCGGTCGTCGCCTTCACGGAGAGCGGCGAGCGACTGGTCGGCACCGTCGCCAAACGGCAGGCGGTGATGAACCCGGAGAACACGATCTTCTCGATCAAGCGCTTTATGGGCCGCAAGGAGTCCGAAGTCAAAGAGGAGGAGACGATCGTCCCGTACAAGGTCGTCCCCGGCCCCAACGGCGACGTGCGCGTCGAGGTCCGCGGCAAGGACTACAGCCCGCCGGAGATCAGCGCGATGATCCTGCAGAAGCTGAAAGCGGACGCCGAAGCGAAGCTCGGCGAGACGGTCGACAGCGCGGTGATCACCGTCCCCGCCTACTTCAACGACGACCAGCGGCAGGCGACCAAGGACGCCGGCAAGATCGCCGGCCTCGAGGTCAAGCGGATCATCAACGAGCCGACCGCCGCCTCGCTCGCCTACGGTCTCGACAAAGAGGACTCCGATCACTCGATTCTCGTCTTCGACCTCGGCGGCGGTACCTTCGACGTCTCGGTGCTGGAAATCGGCGACGGCGTCTTCGAGGTGAAGGCGACCGCCGGCGACAACCACCTAGGCGGCGACAACTGGGACAAAGCGATCGTCGAGTGGCTGGTGGCGGAGTTCAAGCGCGACCAGGGCGTCGATCTCTCCCAGGACAAGAACTCGCTGCAGCGCCTCTACGAGGCCGCGGAGAAGGCGAAGATCGAGCTCTCCTCCACCCAGGAGACGCAGATCAACCTGCCGTTCATCACCGCGGTCGAGGGGCAGCCGAAGCACCTCGACCTGAAACTGACCCGCTCGAAGCTGAACGAGCTGACCGGCGACCTGCTCGACCGCGTCGTCGGGCCGGTGAAACAGGCGCTGAAAGACGCCGACACCGAGGTAGACCACGTCGTCCTCGTCGGCGGCATGACCCGCATGCCCGCGGTCCGCGAGAAGGTCAAGGAGCTGACCGGCAAGGACCCGCACCAGGGGGTCAACCCGGACGAGGTCGTCGCCGTCGGCGCCGGCATCCAGGCCGGCGTGCTGGCCGGCGACGTCAAGGACGTGCTGCTGCTCGACGTCACCCCGCTGACCCTGGGGATCGAGACCAAAGGCGGCGTGATGACGAAGCTGATCGAGCGCAACACGACGATCCCGACGAAGAAGTCGGAGGTCTTCTCGACCGCCGACGACAACCAGCCGTCAGTCGAGATCCACGTCCTCCAGGGCGAGCGCGAGATGGCGAGCGGCAACAAGAGCCTGGGCAAATTCCAGCTCACCGGGATCCCGCCGGCGCCGCGCGGCATGCCGCAGATCGAGGTCACCTTCGACATCGACGCCAACGGCATCATCAACGTCAGCGCCGAAGACAAAGGCACCGGCAAAGAGCAGAAGATCGAGATCAAATCCGGCTCCGGGCTCTCCGACGAGGAAATCCAGAGCATGGTCTCCGACGCCGAGGCGCACGCCGAGGAGGACCGGGCGCAACGCGAGCTGGCCGAGGCGCGGAACCTCGCCGAGAACACGGCCTACCAGGCGGAGAAAGCACTGGACGAGGCCGGCGACAAAGTCGACGACGCGGCGAAGGACGAGGCGCGGGCTGCGGCCAAAGCGGTGCGCGACGTCGTCGAGTCCGGCTCCAAAGAGGAGATCGACTCCAAGCTGGAGGCTCTGAACACGGCTATGACCAAAGTGTCCGAGCAGCTGTATGCGGCGGCCTCGGCCGAGCAGGCGGCGGGCGAGAACAGCGCTGACGGCGGGGCTTCCTCTGACGAGGAGGAGGTCGTTGACGCCGAGGTGGTCGACGAGGACGGGAAATGAGTCAGGACGAGGGCGCTAGGCCCGCGGGTCCTGTCTCCGATTCCGGGCTCTCCCTACCGGGAGAGTCCTCGGAATCGTCGCCACCCACGGGAGAGGCCGTTGAGCAGGACATCGATGCTCTTCTCGCTGAGGCCCAGCAGGAGCGGGATGAGTATCTGGAACTGGCTCGCAGGACCAAGGCTGATTTCGAGAACTATCGGAAGCGGGTTGCTGCTGACCTCGAGGCCGCCCAGGTTCGCGGGAAGGTCTCGGTTGCTCGGGAAGTGATTGATGCTGTTGACAACCTGGAGCGGGCGCTTGAGGCTGCTGGTGAGGGCGAGAGCCTGTCGGCCGGGGTCGAGATGGTTCTTGGTGGGTTGCGGGAGACGCTTTCGCGTAACGGGGTCGAGGTTGTCGATCCGAAGGGGGAGAAGTTCGATCCCACTCGGCATGAGGCTCTTTCGACCCAGCCCGTAGAGGACGCGGAGAGCGGCACTGTCGTTGAGGTCTTGCAGAAGGGCTACGTGCTGGGCGAGCAGTTGGTGCGGCCGGCTCGGGTCGTGGTGAGCAGCTAGGAGGACTGTGGCGGACGAGCTCTACAAGACGCTTGGCGTCTCGAAAAAGGCGACCGACGAGGAGATCAAGAAGGCGTACCGGAAGCTGGCCCGGAAATGGCACCCTGACCGCAACCCGGACGACGCCGCGGCGGAGGAGAAGTTCAAGGAGATCTCCGCCGCCTATGACGTCCTCGGCGATCCCGAGAAGCGCAAGGAGTACGACGAGGGCGGCGTCTTCGCCGGCTTCGGCCAGGGCGGCCAGGCGCCGTTCGGGACCGGACCGGGCGGGTTCGGCGGCTTCGACTTCGGCGACATCCTCGGCGGCATGTTCAACCGTGGCGGCGGCCGGCCGCAGACCCAGCAGGTGCGCGGCCGCGATCTCGAGACCGAAGTGCAGCTGAGCTTCGACCAGGCGATCAACGGCGCCCAGATCAGCGTCACCGTGCCGAAGTCCAGCCGCTGCTCGACCTGCCACGGCAGCGGCGCCAAACCGGGCACCTCGCCGGTCACCTGCCCGCGCTGCGAAGGCCGCGGCGTCGAGGCGCAGGGACAGGGCTTCTTCTCGATCAGCCAGCCCTGCTCGCAGTGCGGCGGCGCCGGCCAGATCGTCGAGGACCCCTGCCCCACCTGCGGCGGCTCCGGCCTCACCCAGCAGACCAAGCGCTACAAAGTCAACGTCCCCGCCGGGGTCAAGAACGGGACCCGGATCCGGCTCGCCGGCAAAGGCGAGGACGGCCCCCGCGGCGGCCCGCCCGGCGACCTCTACGTGACCACCCGGGTCGCCTCCTCCCCCGTCTTCGAGCGGCGCGAGGACGGCAACCTCGAGGTGATGGTCCCGATCTCCGTGGTCGAGGCGCTGCGCGGCGGCACGATCGAGGTCCCGACCCTGGAGGGCACGAAGAAGATCAAGGTCGCCCCCGGGACCAGGCACGGAACGATCCAGAGGCTGCGCGGCGAGGGCCCGCCGAGGCCGAAAGGCTCGGGCCGCGGCGACATCCGCTACCGCCTCGAGATCGCGGTCCCCGCCGAGCTGAACGAGGAGCAGAGCGAGGCGGTCGAGAAGCTCGCCGAGGCCCTCAACGGGTCCGACCCGCGGGCCGAGCTGCTGCGGAAGGCGGGACGCTGATGGCCACCTACAGACGGCGGGTCAAGGCGACCTTCAACGAGGAGCAGGGCGTGTTCATGATCTCGGTCGCGGCCGAACTGGCCGAGATGCACCCGCAGACCCTGCGGATGTACGAGCAGCGCGGGCTGATCGCGCCGAAGCGCTCGCCGAAGAACACTCGCCTCTACTCGCAGCGCGACGTCGAGCGGCTGCGGCGGATTCAGGAGATGACCGCCGAAGGCCTGAACCTGGCGGGAGTGGAAACGGTGCTGGCGCTGGAAGCCCGGGTGCAGAAGCTGCACGCCGAAAACGAGCGGCTGCGCAAACGACTTAACGAACTGGAAGCGAAAAACGGAAAGGCAGGCGAGGACTGATGCAAGCAGATCGCTTCACGGTCAAATCCCAGGAAGCCGTGGCGGCGGCCCAGGAGCTGGCCCGCACCCGGCGCAACCCCGAGATCGCCCCAGCGCACCTCCTCGTCTCCCTGCTCGAACAGGAGGACGGTCTCGTCGTCCCGATCCTGCAGAAGCTCGGCGCCGACACGGCGGCGATCGCCGCCCGCACCAACGAGGCGGTGGCGGCGCTGCCGAAGCTGAGCGGCGAGGGGGAAGAGCCGCGGATGTCCTCCAACCTGGCCGCGGTCCTGCGCAAGGCCGAGACCGAGATGGCGGCGATGCGCGACGAGTACATCTCGACCGAGCACCTGCTGCTGGCGCTAACCGACTCCACGGTCGCCGAGATCCTCCCCGACCGCGACTCGCTGGAGAAGGCGATCGGCGAGATCCGCGGGCCGCACCGCGTCACCTCCCCGAACCCCGAGGAGACCTTCCAGGCGCTGGAGAAATTCGGCCGCGACCTGACTGCCGACGCCAAGGCGGACAAGCTCGACCCGGTGATCGGCCGCGACGAGGAGATTCGCCGCGTGATCCAGGTCCTCTCCCGCCGGACCAAGAACAACCCGGTGCTGATCGGCGACCCAGGCGTCGGCAAGACCGCGATCGTCGAGGGGCTGGCGCAGCGGATCGTCGACGGCGACGTGCCCGAGAGCCTGCGCGACCGGCGGGTGATCGCGCTTGACATCGGCTCGCTGCTGGCCGGCTCCAAATACCGGGGCGAGTTCGAGGAGCGGCTGAAAGCGGTGCTCTCCGAGGTGCAGCAGGCCGAGGGCCAGATCGTCCTCTTCCTCGACGAGCTCCACACGATCGTCGGAGCCGGCGCCGCCGAAGGCGCGGTCGACGCCGCCAACCTGCTGAAGCCGATGCTGGCCCGCGGCGAGCTGCGCGCGGTCGGCGCCACCACCCTCGACGAGTACCGCAAGCACATCGAGAAGGACGCGGCCCTGGAGCGGCGCTTCCAGCCGGTGCTGGTCGGCGAGCCCGACATCAACGACACGATCGCGATCCTCCGCGGGCTGAAGGGGCGCTACGAGGAGCACCACGGCGTGCGGATCACCGACGCCGCGATCGTCGCCGCCGCGACCCTCTCGGAGCGCTACATCGCCGACCGCTTCCTCCCCGACAAGGCGATCGACCTGATCGACGAGGCGGCCTCGCGGCTGAAGATCGAGATCGACTCGATGCCGACCGAGATCGACGAGGTCAAACGGCGCATCCAGCAGCTCGAGATCGAGCGGGCGGCGATGCGCAAAGAGACCGACGACCCCTCCAAGGCGCGGCTCGAGGCGCTCGAGGCCGAGCTCGCCGAGCTGAACGAGAACTTCAACGAGATGAACGCCCGCTGGCAGAACGAGAAGGAGGCGATCGACTCGATCAACGAGGCCAAGGCGCGGCTGGAGGAAGCCGGGCGCGAGGCCGAGCGGGCCGAGCGAGAGGCCGACCTCGAGCGGGCGGCCAAGCTGCGCTACGGAGACATTCCCGAGCTGGAAAAAGAGGTCGCCGCGCAGGAGGAGCGGATCGCCGAGCTGCATGCCGGCGGCGCCTCGCTGCTGGCCGACGAGGTCACCGAGGAGGACGTCGCCGAGGTCGTTGCCAAATGGACCGGGATTCCGGTCAGCCGCCTGCTCGAGGGCGAGGTGCAGAAGCTGATCCAGATGGAGGAGCGGCTGCACGACCGGGTGATCGGCCAGGACGAGGCGATTGCCGCCGTCTCCAACGCGCTGCGGCGCTCGCGCGCCGGGCTGTCGGATCCGAACCGGCCGATCGGCAGCTTTCTCTTCCTCGGCCCGACGGGAGTCGGCAAGACCGAGCTTGCCAAGGCGCTGGCCGAGTTCATGTTCGACTCCGAGCAGGCGATCGTCCGCCTCGACATGTCCGAGTACATGGAGAAGCACACCGTGGCGCGGCTGATCGGCGCGCCCCCCGGCTACGTCGGCTACGAGGAGGGCGGGCAGCTGACCGAGGCGGTGCGGCGCCGGCCCTACGCGGTGGTGCTGCTGGACGAGATCGAGAAGGCCCACCCCGACGTCTTCAACACGCTCCTGCAGATCATGGACGACGGCCGGCTGACCGACGGCCAGGGCCGCACCGTCAGCTTCACCAACACGGTCCTGATCATGACCTCCAACGTCGGCTCCGACCGGATCGTCGGCGAGCAGGTGGACGAGCAGATCCGTGAGCAGATCGAAGAGGTGCTGGCGGCGACCTTCAAGCCCGAGTTCCTCAACCGGATCGACGACACGGTGATCTTCCACCGGCTCTCGAAGGCCGACATCGGCCGAATCGTCGAGCTCCAGGTCAACCAGCTGGTCGGCCGCGTGCGCGAGAAAGGGATCGAGATCGAGCTGAGCGAGGACGCCCGCACCCTGCTCGGCAACCTCGGCTACGACCCCACCTACGGGGCGCGGCCGCTGAAGCGGGTGATCCAGAAGCAGCTGGTCGACAAGCTGGCGCTGAAGATCCTCGAGGGCGAGTTCGGCGAAGGCGACACGGTGCGGGTCGACGCCCGCGAGGGCGAGATCGTCTTCGAGCGGGCTGAGACGCCTGCTGCAGCGGCTGCCTGATGCTCATACTTCCGAGCTTTCCTGCCGAAACATGAAGGCGTAAAGGTGCTCTTTAATTCACCTGCGACCCTAGGCGTGGGAGAGAGCGAGCAAAGCCGGCAATGAGCGACGACCAGACCCCGATCAACGCGCGCCCGAAGCGGCAGCAACCGGAGGCCCTCGAGGACCTCTCGCTGGCGGTGCGCGATCGCGTCATCTGGCCGCTCGAGGACCAGTTCCGCGCGCTCAGCGATGCCGGCCGCGCCATGGTCGCGGGTGGCGCTGTCGCCCTCGCCCTCGGCCTGGCGGTCGGCGGCTACTCGCTGGTCTCCTCCGGCGGCGACGAACCGGCGCCCGCCGCCCAGGTCGCCGCGGTGACGCCGAAGCCCGAGCCCGTCGCCAAGCCGGCCCCGAAGCCCGAGCCGGAGCCGACGCTGCAGGGAGCCGCGCCCGTCTTCAAGGCACCCGCCGAGCACGAGTCCTCCAAGGTCTCCGACTCCCGGCCGCTCGAAGAAGAGGGCACGACCACTTCGACCGCCGGCCGCACCGGCAACGCGTCGACCGACACGATCTCCTCCCGGCCCGCGGCGCCGGCCGCCGCCAGCGCTTCGGCCTCCAACGCCGTCGACGGCCCGCCGGCCGGCCCCGCCGCGATCGCCGTCGCCCGCAAGTTCGCCGATGCCTTCGTCGTCTACGAGACCGGCGGCGAGGAGTCGGCGGTCCGCAAGGCCTTCAAGGCCACCGCCGTCTCCGAGGTGACCCAGGCGCTGATGCAGCGGCCACCGCGCCAGCCGGCAGGCGTCGAGGTGCCGAAGGCGAAAGTCCTCAACGTCGTCCCCGCCCCCTCGCACGATCGCATCTACCCGGTCAGCGTCTCGCTGCTGCGGGTCGGCGCGACCAGCGAGCTGCGACTCGAGATGGAACAGCTGAAAGACAAACAGTGGCGCGTGACCAACGTCCTCGGGTGATGGAGCGCGGGCAAAAGATCAGGGCGGCGATGGCGACCGCGGCGGCGACCGCGGCGCTGGCTGTGCCGGTCGCGGTGGCGCGGGCCGAGGCCGCGACCGACGCACCACAGCCGACGCCGGGCGCGAGCCTGGAAGCTCCCTGGGGAACCGGCGAAGCGACGCCCCCGGTCGAGGAAGGCGACGCGCTGACGCCGCCGCCCGCCCCGGCGACGAAGACGCCCCCGTCGAGCGGCGGGGTCGGTCCCGGCCAGGAAGACGAACCGGCGGAAGGCGACGATACCGAAGCTCCCGAAGAAGCCGAAACCGGCGCGACCACGGCGGGTCCACCTCCCGGAGCCTTCGCGATCCCCTCGCTGCCGCAGTCGAGCTGCGCGATCAGCGGCGTGCCGCCGGTCCTGATCCCGATCTACCACCGCGCTTCCGACACCTACGGGCTCGGGCCGCAGGGCCCGGCGATCCTCGCCGGCATCAACGCGATCGAGACCGGCTTCGGCCAGAACCTCGGTCCCTCCTACGCGGGCGCCGAAGGCTGGATGCAGTTCATGCCGGAAACCTGGGCGATGTACGGGGTCGACGCCAACGGCGACGGGGTCAAGGACCCGAACAACCCCGAAGACGCGATCTACGCCGCCGCCCGCTACCTCGACGCCGCCGGCATGCCAGAGGACGTCTGGGGCGCGATCTTCGCCTACAACCACGCCGACTGGTACGTCGAAGAGGTTCTCGCCAACGCCGGCTGCTATGCCGGCGAAGTCGGCACCGACTACGCAACGCTCACTCTCACCCCGCAACTTCAGGTCTTCGAGTGCACTCCGGCGGTCGACTGGAAGAAGCAGATCCCGGAGGAGTACCTGCATGCCTTCGAGGCGGCCGCGGGCCGCTACGAACTCGGCCAGCGCGGCGTCTGGACCCTGGCGGCGATCGCCCGCCTCGAGTCCGACTTCGGCCGCGGGATGGGCAAGAAGCAGCTGCGGACCGAAGGGCCTCTGGGGCTCGACCCCGTCGAGTGGCGCGACTACGCGGTCGACGGCGACAAGGACGGCCGCCTGCGCCACGCCGACATCGACGACTCGGCGGCGACGCTGGCGCGGCTGATGTGGTCGCGCGGCGGGATCGACGCCGGCGTCTTCACCCACAACCAGGCCGCCTGGTACGTCGATGCCGTCGCCAACGAGGCCGAGGTGCTCTCCGGCAAGTGCGCGACGACGACCGAGAGCTGGACCATCGTCCTCCCCGGCGACGTCGCCGCCCAGATCAACTGGCAGAACCTGACGCTCTCCAACGACCTCGAGCTGCGCGACATCCAGGCCGGCCTGCTCGACCAGCGGGTCACCGGCCTGCTGGCGCTGATGACCAAAGACCACCAGATCACGATCTCCTCGCTGCGCTCCGACCACTCGCAGATGACCGCCTCGGGCAACGTCTCCAACCACTTCTACGGCCGCGCGATGGACATCGCCGCCGTCGACGGCGTCTCCTGCACCGACACCTCAACCACCGCCCCGTGCGCCGAGCTCGGCTACGCCCTCGCCCAGCTCCCCGAGCCGTTCCACCCGAGCGAGCTCATCTACTGCTTCGACCTCGACGGCCTCGGCCCAGCCTTCGCGCTGCCGGACCACTGCGACCACATCCACGCCGGCTACTACGCGCACTGAGCTGGTAGTTGGAGGTGTCGGTGGGGGTCTCCGGGCGCACCTCCGCCGAGTGGATTGCCTCCTGCTGACGCCTCACGCGCTGGTAGCTCGGCTCCATGCTGAGTGCCCAGAGACCCCCACCGACACCTCCTGCCATCGAACTCTGCTTGACGCTTAGCTGAGAGCCAACGCGTCTTCCGCAAGAGCTGCTTGACCTTGAGCGTCCTGTCGCTACGTGTGGGAGGAAGAAGACGAGGTACCCCTGATCGGCACTCAGCATGGAGCCGAGCCACAAACGCTCACGGTCAGCAGGTCGCGATCCTCTCGGCGGAGGTGCGCCGAGCAGGGGTGCCTCGTCTCCTTCCAACCGGGTACGGTTGAAGCGGAGGCCCGATCACGACTGAAGGGGGCGGAGATGCCGACTTATGTGATGCTGACCAACTTGACTGCCGAGGGTGTTCGGACGCTGAAGAACAACCCCGGGCGGGTGGCCGAGGTGAACCGGGAGGTCGAGCAGATCGGGGCCAAGGTGGTGGCCCAGTACGCGACCTTGGGGCAGTACGACTTCGTCACGATCGTCGAGGCGCCCGACGAGAAGACGATGGCCAAGGTCTCCGTCGAGCTCGGCTCGCGGGGGACGATGACCAGCCAGACCTTGGCGGCGATGCCGGCCGAGGACCTGTCCAGCTCGCTGTAAGCCGGACCCGCGTTGAAGGCACTGGTAATCGGCGCCGGCGGCCGCGAGCACGCGATCGTGCGGGCGCTGCGGCGCTCGCCCCGGGTCACGGACGTCCTCTGCGCACCGGGCAACGCCGGGATCGCGGCGGATGCCGCCTGCCTGCCCGACGTCGCCGCCGACGACACCGCGGCGATCGTCGCCGCCGCGAAGGAGAACGGCGTCGACCTGGCCGTGATCGGTCCCGAGGCGGGGCTGGTGGCGGGGGCGGTCGACGCGCTCGAGGGTTCGGGCATCGCCGCCTTCGGCCCGCTCCGGGACGCGGCCGCTTTGGAGGGCTCGAAGGCCTTCGCCAAGGAGCTGATGGAGGAGGCGGGCGTGCCGACCGCCGCCCACGTGCTTCTCCGTAGCCGCGAGGAGGCCCTGGAGCAGCTCGCGAACTGCACCTACCCGACCGTGCTCAAGGCCGACGGCCTCGCCGCAGGCAAGGGCGTGATCATCTGCCAGGACGAGGACGAGGCGCGAGGCGCGGTCGAGCTCTTCTTCACCGAGCGTCGCTTCGGTGCGACCACGGTCGTTCTGGAGGACTTCCTCGAGGGCGAGGAGCTCTCGCTGCTGGCGATCTGCGACGGCGAGAACGTCGTCCCGCTCGCCCCGGCCCAGGACTACAAGCGGATCTTCGACGGCGACCGAGGCCCCAACACCGGCGGCATGGGCAGCTACTCCCCCGTCCCCGGCTTCGGCGCCGCCGAGGTCGAGGAGATCGTCGATCGCGTCCACCGCCCGGTGGTGGCGACGATGGCCGCCCGCGGCGTCCCGTTTCACGGCGTCCTCTACGCCGGCCTGATGATCGGGCCGGAGGGCCCGAAGGTGCTCGAGTTCAACGCCCGCTTCGGCGACCCCGAGACGCAGGCGGTGCTGCCCCGGATGCGCTCCGACCTGGCCGAGCTGTTCCTCGCCGCCCGCGAGCCGGGCGGCCTGGCCGGGATGTCGGCCGAGTTCGGCGACGACTGGGCGGTGACCGTCGTGCTCGCCTCCGCCGGCTACCCCGAGTCCTCCTCGAAGGGGGACGTGATCCACGGCCTCGAGGAGGCGGCGGCGGTCGCCGAGGTGACCCACGCCGGCACCGCCGAGCGCGACGGCGAGATCGTTACCGCCGGTGGGCGGGTACTGAACCTGACGGGGCTTGGAGCGAGCCCCGCCGAGGCGCGCGATCGTGCATACGATGCCGCCCGCCGGATCTCCTTCGATGGAATGCAGATCCGCACCGACATCGCCGCCCGCGCCGTCGAGCGGGTCCCCAGCTAATCCAGTTCACCAACAGAATCAGAGGAGCAGATGAGCGAGATCTCAGAGGAGCCCCAGCCGACCGGGACCGCCACCCCCGCAGGGGGCGGACCCGCCGATCCCACCCAGACGGCGACGATGGCCTCCGTCGAGGAAGCCTTCACCGAAATCGAGGTCGACGAGCCCCACGTCGGGATCATCATGGGCTCGAAGAACGACAAGCCGAAGATGGAACCGGCCGGCAAAGCCCTCGAGGAACTGGGCATCCGCTACGAGGTGCGGGTGATGAGCGCCCACCGCGACCCCGAGATGGTTCGCGAGTACTGCCAGAACGCGCGGATGCGCGGCCTCAAGGTGATCATCGCCGGCGCCGGGATGTCGGCGGCGCTGCCCGGTGTCGCCGCCGCCCACACCGACCTGCCTGTGATCGGGGTGCCGATCCTCGGCAAGAGCCTCGGCGGGCTCGACGCGCTGCTATCGGCCGTGCAGATGCCGCCGGGCATCCCCGTCGCCTGCGTGGCGATCGACGGCGCCAAAAACGCCGGCGTGCTCGCCGGACGGATAATCAACGCGTGATCCCCCGCTACACCCGCCCCGAGATCGGGGCGGTCTGGACGCCGCAGGCCAAGCTCGAGAGCTGGCTCGAAGTCGAGCTGGCGGCAACCGAGGCCTGGGCGGCGGAGGGCGCGGTCCCGGAGGAGGCGGCGCGCGAGGCGCGGGAGAAGGCCGCCTTCACCGTCGAGGCGGTCGACGAGCGCGAGAAGGTGACCGACCACGACGTCGCCGCCTTCGTCGACGTCGTTGCCGCCTCGGTCGGCGAGCACGGCCGCTGGATCCATTACGGCCTCACCTCCTCCGACGTGCTCGACACCGCGCTGGCCCTTCAGCTTCGGCGCGCCGGCGAAGTCGTCCTCGCCAGCGCCTGTGCCTACCGAGACGCCCTCGTCGAACGGGCGCTGGAGCACCGCGAGACCCTCTGCGTGGGTCGAACCCATGGCGTCCACGCCGAGCCGACCACGTTCGGCCTGCGGCTGGCCGGCTTCGCCTTCGAGGCCGACCGCAACCTGGACCGGCTGGAGGATGCCTTCGCCCAACTCGCGGTCGGCAAGCTCTCCGGCGCGGTCGGCACCTACGCCTCGGTTCCGCCCGCCGTCGAGGCGCGAGTGATGCAGAAGCTCGGGCTCGGGCGCGAGGACGTCGCCACCCAGGTCGTGCCGCGCGACCGCCATGCCGAGCTGCTGGCGGCGATCGCGCTCGCCGGTTCCGGGCTGGAGCGCTTCGCGACCGAGGTCCGCAACCTGCAGAAAACCGAGGTGCGCGAGGTCGAAGAGCCGTTCGCCGCCGGCCAAAAGGGCTCCTCGGCGATGCCCCACAAGCGCAACCCGATCCGCACCGAGCGGATCACTGGCCTGGCCCGGGTGCTGCGGGGCTACTCGCAGGCGGGGATGGAGAACGTCGCCCTCTGGCACGAGCGCGACATCTCCCACTCTGGCGCCGAGCGGGTGATCCTCCCCGACGCGACGATCGGCCTCGACTACATGCAGGACCTGGCGACCAAGGTCGCCGCCGGCATGAAGGTCAACGAGGAGCGGATGCGCGAGAACCTCGGCCTCACCTACGGCGCGCTGTTCAGCCAGCGGGCGCTCACCGCCCTGGTCGAGTCCGGGATGACCCGCGACGACGCCTACCGGGTGGTTCAAGAGAACGCCCAGCGCGCCTGGGACACCCGCACCGAGTTCCGCGACCTGATCGCGGAGGCCGCCCCCGACCTAGACCTCGACACGGTCTTCGACTACAACGCCTACCTCACCCACCTGCCCGAGATCTTCGAGCGGCTGGAAGCGCTGAGGTAGGGTCGGCCGATGATCCTCTACACCTGCGGTCAGAAGAAGCGCGGCCCCGGTTTCGCCCATCCCTGCGCGAAGGCCGGCAAGGCGCTCGACGCCGCCGGCTACGAGTACGAGATCAAGACCGTCAAGGGATACCGCGGCATGCCTCTCACCTGGGGGTCCCGCGACGAGGACCGAGCGGAGATCAAGCGCCTCAGCGGCACCAACGAGGTGCCGATCCTCGTGCTCGACAACGACGAGGTGATCTCCGGCTCGGGCGCGATCGCCAGGTGGGCGAGGGAGCATCCCCACTCCCCCGCCAAGTCCGGCGGCTGAGTCTCAGCCCCAGATCCCGTTTGCGATCAGCGCGGCGATCACGCCGATGGTGCCCATAAGCAGGGTGTGGTTGAGGCGGTCGAACCGCTCGTTGATCTCGATGAACTGAGCGTCGATCTTGTCGAAGCGTTTTCCGACTTCTCCAAAGCGCCCGCTGACTTCTCCAAAGCGCCCGCTGACTTCTTCAAAGCGCTGATCGACGTGGTCAAAGCGCTGATCGACGTGGTCGAAGCGCAGGTTCATCTCGCCTTTTAGGGCGGCTAGTTCAACCTTGGTTGCCGCTTTCTCGAACCCCGCGTCCATCCGCCGGCTCAGTTCGTCCAGCCGCTCGTCGTTCCAGTTCTCCACGTCCGTCCCCCTCTCCAGAAGTGCCTCCATGGGAAATAGTGTAGACGAAACGTTGCGAAATGTGTTGTCAGACTGCGAGCGGCTCGCGGGCCGGCTCGCGTGAGGTGACGACCACCGGGGTGCCGGCTTTCGGCGAGAGGGTGATGTTGCGGCGACCGGTCATCTCCGGCTCGGGGCTGGCCTTATGGAGCTCGCAGCGGGTGAGGACCTGGCGAAGGACGACGCGCATCTCGAACTCGGCGAAGGTGGCGCCGATGCAGCGGCGGACGCTGCCGCCGAAGGGGATCCAGGAGTAGGTGTCGGGACCGTCCTCGAGGAAGCGCTCGGGCTTGAAGGCGAAGGGCTCGGGATAGACGTCGGGCCGGGTGTGGGTGAGCCAGATCGCCGGGGTGACGTCGGTCCCCTCCGGCAGGGTCATCCCGTCGGCGACCAGCTCCTTGGAGAGGCGGCGTCCGGCCAGCGGGATGACCGGACGCAGTCGCAGCGCCTCGGAGATCGTCGCCCGCAGGTTGTCCTCCTCGCCCGCCGCGAGCGAGTCGCGCAGCCGCGCCAGCGCCGCCGGGTGGCGGAGCAGTAGGTCGAAGGTCCAGGCCAGCGCGGTCGCGGTCGTCTCGTGGCCGGCCAGCAGCAGCGTCATCAACTGGTCGCGCAGCTCCTGGTCCTCCATCCGCGAGCCGTCCTCGAACTCGGCCCGCATCAGCATCGAGAGCATGTCCTCGCGCTCGGCCAGGTCGGGGCGCTCGCGGTGCTCGGCGATCTCGGCGAAGAGCAGGTCGTCGACTTCGCGCAGCTGGGTGTCGAAGTGGGCGAACGGGCCGGGGCCGCCGAAGCGCTGCAGCGCCAGGCCGAGGATCTGCCGCGCCGGCGTCGCGGTTTCCTGCAGGACCGTGGAGAGCGTGTCGCGCAGCTGATCCAGTCGCGGGCCGGTGGAGACGCCGAAGACGACCTGCAGAATCACCTCCAGGGTCACCGCCTGCATCCGCGCGTGTATCGGGAACATCGTGTGCAGCGGCCAGGAATCGATCTCCGCCTCGACGATCTCGCTCATCGTCTCCTCGTAGGAGCGCATCCGCTCGCCATGGAAGGCCGGCAGCATCAGCCGGCGGCGGCTGAGGTGCTCGGCGCCTTCCTGGATCAGCAGCGATTTCGAGCCGAGGATCGGCTCGAGGACGATGTTGCGCCCCGGCGGCAGCCCGTGGCTGGGCTCGCGGTAGAGCGCCTTGATCGCCTCGGGGTCGGAGATCATGAACATCGGCCGCTCGAAGCCGACGAAGCGGACGCCGAAGGCGTCGCCGTAGCGGCGGCGGCAATCCTCCATGAAAGCGACCGGACGGAATCCCCAGCGCAGAGTCTGGAAAAGCGGAGTGCGTTCGACCTCGGGCGGGAGTGCCACGGAGAGAAGCATCCCATAGCATCGCCGCCATGCCGACTATCGACGAACTGAAGCTCCTCTCCTCCGGGAAGGTGCGCGAGATATACGAGTGGGACGAGGACCTGCTGATGGTCGCCTCCGACCGCATCTCCACCTACGACGTGGTGATGCCGACGCCGATCCCCGACAAGGGCAAGGTGCTGAACCGGATGTCGGTCTTCTGGTTCGGGCTGACCGAGGACATCGTCCCCAACCACTTCATCTCCGAGGACGTTCCCGAGGAGGTCGCCGAACGGGCGATGCGGGTGCGCAAGCTGGAGATGTACCCGGTCGAGTGCGTCGTCCGCGGCTATCTCTCCGGCTCCGGCTGGAAGGAATACAAGGAGAGCGGCTCGGTCTGCGGGATCGAGCTCCCCTCCGGCCTGGTCGAGTCCGACCAGCTGCCGGAGCCGATCTTCACCCCTTCGACCAAGGCCGAGATCGGCGACCACGACGAGAACGTCGACTTCGACCGCGCCGCCGAGATCGTCGGCGACCGGGCGCTGCTGGAAGAGCTGCGGCGGGTCTCGATCGAGGTCTACAAGCGCGGCTCCCAGCACGCGGCGCAGCGCGGGATCATCCTCGCCGACACCAAGTTCGAGTTCGGCCGCCACGCGGGCGCCGAGGTCGTCCTCGGCGACGAGGTGCTGACCCCGGACTCCTCGCGCTTCTGGCCGGCGGCGAGCTACCAGCCGGGCGCCACTCCCCCGTCGTTCGACAAGCAGTACGTGCGCGACTGGGCCTCCGAGACCGGCTGGGACAAAAAGCCCCCGGCGCCGGAGCTGCCGGCCGACGTGGTCGAGCAGACGCGGGCCAAATACGTAGAGGCCTACGAGCGGATCACCGGCGAGTCTTTCTGAGCCGATCGCTAGATTGGCTCCTGTGAAGGCGCGCGTGCTGATCCGCCCCAAGGAGGGCATCCTCGACCCCCAGGGCAAGGCGGTCGAGAAGGCGCTGCCGGCGCTCGGATTCGAGGGCATCGGCCAGGTCCACGTCGGGCGGATGGTCGAGCTCGAGGCCGAGGACCCCGAGCGGCTCGGCGAGCTCTGCGAGAAGCTGCTCGCCAACCCCCTGATCGAGGACTACGAGATCCAGACCCTTTGAACGCCGCGGGTCACGGAAACCAATGATCTGGGGTGTTTTGCAATTTCCTGGTTCCTGCGACGAGCGGGACGCGCTGCACGCCTGCGAGGTCCACGGCGACGGGGCGAAGCTGATCTGGCACGAAAGCCGCGACCTGGACGGGGTCGACGGCATCGTCGTCCCGGGTGGCTTCTCCTACGGCGACTATCTGCGCGCAGGGGCGATCGCCCGCTTCAGCCCGGCGATGGAGGCGGTCGCCGAGGCTGCCGCGGGCGGGGCGCCGGTGATCGGCATCTGCAACGGCTTCCAGGTTCTTTGCGAGGCGGGGCTGCTGCCGGGGGCGCTGCTGCGCAACGTCGAGCTGCGCTTCCGCTGTCACCAGGTCGAGCTGATCGAGGAGGGGACGGGCGAGCGGCTCTCGATCCCGGCCAAGCACGGCGAAGGTCGCTACTACGCGCCCGACGAGGTGCTCGACCAACTCGAGGCGAGCGGCCAGGTCGCCTACCGCTACGCCGACGGGCACAACTCCAACGGCTCGGTGCGCGACATCGCCGGGGTGACCAACGAGCGCGGCAACGTGCTCGGCCTGATGCCCCACCCCGAGCACGCGGTCGACCCGCTGACCGGCTCGACCGACGGGCTGCGGGTCTTCGACGCCGCGGCGCGAGGCGCTTTTGCAAACCATAGGTTGGGAAAAGCGCCCCAGGGATGACGGTGGGGACGCCGAAATACCGCGAGCTCGGCCTGACCGACTCCGAGTACGAGCTGATCGTCGAGAAGCTGGGGCGTGAACCGAACGACGTCGAGCTGGCGATGTTCAGCCTGCTGTGGTCCGAGCACTGCGCTTACAAGCACTCGCGCAAGCTGCTGGGGAAGCTGCCGACCGAGGGCGAGCGGGTGGTGATGGGCCCGGGCGAGAACGCCGGCGCGGTCGACGTCGGCGGCGGCTACGCGGTTGCCTTCAAGGTCGAGTCCCACAACCACCCGAGCGCGGTCGAACCGTTCCAAGGGGCGGCGACGGGGGTCGGCGGCATCCTCCGCGACGTCTTCGCGATCGGGGCGCGACCGATCGCGATCCTCGACAGCCTCCGCTTCGGCGAGCTCGACTCGGTGCGCTCGCGCCACCTGCTCGACGGCGCGGTGCGCGGGATCGGCCACTACGGCAACTCGATCGGGGTGGCGACGGTCGGCGGCGAGATCTACTTCGAGGAGCCCTACGAGCACAACTGCCTGGTCAACGCGATGTGCATCGGCTTCGCCAAGACCGCCGACATGGTCCGCGCCGCGGCGGCCGGGGTCGGCAACTCGGTCGTCCTGATGGGCGCCTCGACCGGGCGCGACGGGATCGGCGGCGCCTCGGTGCTGGCCTCGGCCGAGCTCGGCGAGGGCGACGACGCGAAGCGGCCGACGGTGCAGATCGGCGACCCGTTCGAGGAGTCGAAGGTGCTGGAGTGCTGCCTGGAGCTGCTGGAGAAGGGGCTGCTGGTCTCGCTGCAGGACCTCGGGGCGGCTGGGCTGACCTCCTCGGCCGGCGAGATGGCGAGCGCCGGCGGCGTCGGGATCGACATCGACGTCGCCCGGGTGCCGCTGCGCGAGGCCGACATGGAGCCCTTCGAGATCATGGTCTCCGAGAGCCAGGAGCGGATGCTGGCGGTGGTCGAGCCGGCGCGGGTCGCCGAGGTGCGGGCGATCTGCGAGAAATGGCAGACCGGCTCGGCGGAGATCGGCCAGGTGACCGACAACGGGCTGGTCCGGATCCTGCGCGGCGACGAGGTCGTCGGCGAGATGCCGGTCGAGGCGCTGGTCGACGGCTGCCCGCTCTACGACCTCGACCCGGTCGAGCCGGAGGGCTGGATCTACGGCAACCGGGCGACTCTGGCCGAGGGCGCGACCGCGGCTGAGGAGTTGATCGCCCTGCTCTCCGCCCCGAGCATCGCCTCCAAGCGCTGGGCCTTCGAGCAGTACGACTCGATCGTCGGCTCCCGTACCGTGCGGCGGCCCGAGCAGGCCGACGCCGCGGTCCTGCAGCTGCCCGAGGCCGGCAACGCGATTGCGGTCTCGATCGACGGCAACGGCCGCCGCGTGGCCTGCGACCCCTACGCGGGGACGATCGAGGCGGTGCTCGAGTGCGCCCAGAACCTCGCCTGCGTCGGCGCCGAGCCGCTCGGCCTGACCAACTGCCTCAACTTCGGCAACCCCGAGAAGCCGACCGGCGCCTGGCAGCTCGACC